>WNFR01000008.1_pt1 | contig 242821 bp, 226 predicted proteins | sample 5400221 | NCBI WGS metagenome assembly WNFR01 (sample SAMN13153357, study PRJNA577476) | soil metagenome | isolation source: 40 cm soil under Madrone tree | place: USA:California | collected 2016-06-14
ATGACGCCGGGGGGCTTGGGATCAAAGAATCGGATAGTTGTCCTGAATCAGAGAGCAGTGACATTGAGACCTTTCTTTCCCGCCCTCATACATTAAACTATTGGGAGGTCGGTGTCTCAGTCACGTTGACACAGAGGGGTTCCAATCTTCTGAGATCATGCGCGCTTTTCGGCACTAGCCATGCCCGCAGTGGATCATCAACAAGCGGGTTGGTTTCGTCAGCGTATCCTTTTTCGATTATCTCGGCAGCCAACGGTTCCAGGCTAGAATGCTCCCGTTTACTCAACAGTCGGGCTTTAGCAACCACCACCATGACCGGATTAAGATCGAAGCCGTATGCGGTATAGCCCAGCGCATTCGCAACAGACGTCGTCGTGCCACTTCCGTTCCAGTCATCCATGACGAGCGCGTCAGGCGGCAGATTTGCTGTCTTGAGCAGTTGATAAGCGAAGTCGTAGGAGAACCCAGCGTAGTATGGATACCAGCCCGATCGACCGTTCTGGCTCGTGGTACGTTTGGGATCGATGATCTTCAAAGTGTTCGTCATCTAGCCGTCAGGCTGAACTCCAGGTAGTCAAGAGGGCGAATTATATGGGGCTTGTCAATAGAAAGCCAACGCTACTTTGAATCGATTGTCGTTCAGAAACCGAGGCCAGATCAGAAAGGTTCGCGTCTTGAAGTCGGCCCGATCTAAACCTGAAAGGCAGCCACCGAAGAGGAATTCTACGACTCAATCTCGCCGACCGTTTCCGGGGCGACAACAGGCGCCGGCCTTGCGTACTTATCCAACCCAAATCCAAGTGAAATCGTTGCCAGAATAATCGCCGATGAGAAGAAATATGGCGAGCGGACTCCTATCGTATCAAAGCACCAACCGAAGAATAACGGCGCTATGATCCGAGAAATTCCTCCGTAGGTCTGTTGCATTCCCATATACAAGCCGCGCTCTCTCGGATTGATCACCCGAGACAACAGCGCGGTCACACAAGGGAATGTGAAGGCGGTGCCTAGCGGAATCAAAGCTACCGCCAACGCCAGCATCCACAGGTTTGTAGAAAGAGGCATCCCGAGGACTCCTGCCGCCAACAGCACCAACCCCAAACGTGAGAGCTTTGCTTCGCCTAGCCAATCTACTGCTCGACCTAACAGCAGCACTCGAGCGAAGACTGAGATCGACCCGATGTAGGTGAAGAAATACCCTATCGTTTGCGCGGTCACCTGAAAGCGCACGTTCAGGAATAGCCCGAGTACCGCAAAGCTCCCCTGGAACGCGCCTATCGAGATCGCGTAGATCAGGATGAGTCGCGATGCCGGTTCGCTCGAATGTGAGATCACTCGCAAAATCGCCTGACTCGATGTCTGACGTTTCTCACCGGCCGGGTGCTGCTCGGTGAGGTCACGAGATTCACTCAGATAACGCCACGCAAAAACCATGTTTATCAGGCAGAGCGCGGCGGCGATGATTCCCGGCGCCGCGCGGCCAAGCTCTAGCGTTCCGGGTCCCGGCATCAGATCGCGCTTGCCTAAGGCTATCGCGAGAGAACCAAGCACGGGACCCAGAGCTACGCCGAGATTGGTTGTGGCAGAGAGCCAGCCCAACGCTCGCGCGCGATCCTGTGGGTCAGTCGAGTCGGCTACGTAGGCCTGGATCACGCCTACGGTGCCGCCGCCCGCGCCTTGCACCAGGCGGGACAGAAACAGAAGCAGCAGCGAGTTCGCGAAGCCGAAGATCAGGTAAGCGATTCCCGCGGCGCCCAACGCAATCACCAGCACCGGGCGGCGACCGACTCGATCAGAGAGCCGGCCCCACATCGGCGCGCTCAAGAGTTGCGCTATTGTGAACGCGCCGATGATGAATCCGGTGATGCTGCCGGGTCCAAAGTGCAGCCCGAGAATGTCTAAGCCCTGCTCGCTTAGTTCCTGGACGTAGAAGGGCAGGAGCGGAACGATCATCAGCAGGCCAACCATGTCCATGAATGCGGTGGCCATCAGCGTGAACAGCTTGGCGGGAATCTTGCGCACTTCTTTCCACAGGACATAGAGAAGAGCTATCGCGATCGCTGCGAGCACCACTCGAACGACCGGAGATTGGAAGGATTGTGCGATGTTTTGCTGGATGATCATTTCAATGATTCTTATCCGCATCCTCGTTTACACCAAAGCAACCTGTTATTCTCATCATCACTAAGCGCGGGGCGGAGCGTTGATTGCCGAATTCAGGCTGTCAAGCGCGCCTCTGCTCACTGAGGCTCAGTCTCACGAAACCCAGTGAGTCAGCCATGTCGCGAATGCCAACCATGCGCTTGTGCCTGAGATCACCAGTCTCAACGGTTGAGACAAGATGATCAGGAGCCCGGCCCAAATGGTGGCACGGTGAACGCGTCGCCGGGTAATCAAATCGTAAATGACGCAAGCCACGATAAAAAGATCGGTGATTCCAAAGAAAGCAGGCGGTCCCGCCTTGAGGATGCTGAAGGGCAATCGCGCGATCGCTGCCGCCAGGATCGAGATCGTCGCCAGCAGCATCAGCCTCTTGTGAACATCGGGCCGGCGCCGGAAATAGAAGCCCGCGGAAACCAGAATCGAGAACACGAGCATGTCAAAGAGTGGGATCGCCAGGAACACAAGCGGAGGAGGGCCGCCCGGAGGAGCGGCCCCCTGGCTGGCCCTCGTAGTCGCCGTCAAGGCGCCAACAACAACCATCATCGCCGCGATTACTCCGCCGGCTATGCCCAGGCGGCGATGTATGTCGGTGCGGTTGGCCGCAACGAGCGTTGTCTGTGTAAGCAACAACACGATCCAGGAGCTGAACACTAGACCGTGAAGATGCAGAAGCGGAATCAATGGCGGCGAACCGAAATACGATTTAAGGAAATAGGTGGGCGCAAAGCCGGCGAATACGGTGACGGCGATCAGTAAGGATATGCCTAAGTAGAACAGCCGCTCACGGCGTTTCCCGGTTGTTACTGCGGACGCTCGCGCAGTCCTGTCTTCGACGATCGATGGATTCATGGAAAAAAGTTCTACGCTATGGTGCAGTTGTTCGACAAGCCCTGTACACAAGTTCACCGGGACGCGGCGATGGCGTCATTCTATCGCAATCAATTGAGTTGATTTAGAGCGAGGCTACGTTTAGGTCAGCATCCTGCAGATCTCGTCGAGCGTCATTGTCACCGACTGGTCCGCCTGACCTGAAAAGGTCACCGAGTTTTGCGGGACGTTAAGCGTGATCTTGTAGATGTATCGCGCGCCCGGCTTCTCTACGGTTGCCACAGCGTTACCCTGCGGGTCATACATGACCATGCCGAAGCTGACGCGGTTATCTATGTAACTAAAAGGCCAAAGAATAAAGCTGCCGACGCTGAGCACCGGACATCCGCCTGGCGGCGGCGTAAGCACATTTGGGCCGGCAATACATGTTACCTTCATCCCGGCTGGAATCTGTCCAGGTGGTGATTTCATTTTGATCGGGGCGAGCATCCGCATTTCACAAGCCATAAGGTCTCCTTTTAGCGACTAGCATGTTGAGCTGCGATTTAGGTTGCAGATAATAGCATGACTATTTACAGATCCGCAGCTTTGAAGCTCAAATCGTCCAACATCTTTTTCCTTACCTTAAACACTTCGGTGCGGCCCTTGACGGTTACATAAGCATTTTCACCATCGGCGGACGAAACTTTCACTTCGACGATCTTTCGGTCCTTGTAGGTGAGCTTCGCCTCGACCGCGGGCTTCGAGAGTTTCGATCTCACATCCGCGGAAGGCGTGTCGACAATATCCTCCGCCTTAGTATCAAACGGATTGATTACTTTGGCAGGCGGGGCGTCCCTATCCTTCTTGTCGGCGGGTTCCTTTATCGTCCATTTGTCGCCTGTCTTCTCTGCGACCAGGGTGAGGTTGGGGTTCTTGATTTCGATCTTCGAAAGATTGTCACGGTCGAGCTTGAAGATGTCCTTGTTGCGCAGCTCGGAAGCCTTGATGTTCAGCTTGTCATAGAGCGACGAGCTTATCTTCGCTATCTCGGGACGCGTCGATGACTTCAAGAAGTGGTTTTCCTCTTTCACTCCAACTGAGAGAGTCTTTTCCGAGCCGTCGTTGAGTTGCGCGATAAGGGTTACCTTCGGTTTGTCCAGCCCGTACTTTGCAAGGTCATCCGCCGTCTCCGAAACAAACTCGCCGGCTTGCGCTGACGTGATCTCATTCAGGAACGCGTTAATGTTTGTGGGATCAACTCCCGCCTCGAAAGGCTTCTTAAGCGCCCAGTCACCGCCGTCCTTCTGGAGTGACAATGGACCGTGCTCGTTTGTTATTGAGATCGACTTGATCTCGAATTGCGAGACGCCAAGCACCGCTTTGTCGCGAAGATCGCCAAGCGATTTGTCGGAGTTAGTCAGCACAGCAGCGGGAACCAGGGAGACCTCTTTCGAATCGCCGGCTTGCGCATAAACCGACAACCCCGAGAAGTCTTTTGCGCCGAGCTTGAGGGTCTGGGTCTCCCCGCTCTTGAGTTTGATCTCGAGCGTCACTGCGGGTTCTTCGAGGCCAAATGATTTCATCTCCTCCGCGGAAGGCGACAAGCTCCTTTCAATCTTTGCCGAAGTCAGGCTGCTCACGAGCGAGTCGACCGCCGATTGATTTGCCTGCGCGGCAAGCGGTTGGGTGATCGCCCACTTGCCGTCCTTGTCTTCGATTGTGACTGTTTGACCTGAGCGAGTAATCGACAGCGAAGAGATGTCCTCGCGTTTGAAAGCGAATGCCGGCTTCGATTCCTCGGGCTTTTCATCGCGAGGCTTGCCGGGCTTGATTTCAAGAAAGTAGACGCCGGCGCCTATGGCAGCAGCCAGCAGCAGAAGGATGAATGTGTTTCGTTTCATAATTATTAATCCAGATCTTTGATCGAGAAGTAGCGGTGGAGTATCCGTGTGAATCCGTCGAATCAGTTTTATCCGTCGTCTATTCCGGGTGTGGCGCAGGAATAGACCGCGGATGACGCGGATTTGACGGGTTCGCGCTGATTCATTCAGCAAATCCTCTCGTCCACATCTTTACCTTCTTCTCCACCAGATGAAGACGCCGGTACCGAGCGTCGCCAGCGGCATGAACACCAGCGAAATCCAGAAGAGCAGATTCTGATCCGACTCGGTCATTGAGACTTTGCGATCAGCCGCGCTCTTTGGACGAATCGAGATGAGATCCTCATCCTGCGCCAGCCAATTCACAGAGTTCATGAAGAGATCGCCGTTGCGCTGAATCCCGAAGAATTGATTTGACGCGAAGTCCGAGTCTCCGATCACGACGAGCCTCGCCTCTTTGTCGCCTTCGGTTTTATTTGCCGCTACGCCAAGCACGATCGGGCCTTTCCGGTCTTTACCTTCATCGAACTTGACGTTGCCTGAGGCGGCTTCCGTCTCAGCCCAGCTCTCTTCAGATGTTTTCATCAACTCAGTGGGAGAGGTGCCGGTTCCCGGTATCGTCTCCACGCTTCGACTCAACGGAAAGAAGGTCATCGATCCTTCAAAGTCCTTCGTGATCGGATGCGAACCGTAGCTGCGAGCGAGCGGCGCGCCGGGTCCCAATTGAAAGAAGCGGCCAACTCCGCTCACGTCGACGACCGTGTTGTTGCCAAGCTGAATACCCCATGCGTGCAGCACGTCGTCAATCTTCGGATCTGTGTCCGGATCGATGAGCAGCATCGCCTTCCCGCCTTTTTCCAGGTACTTCCCGATTGCCGACGCTTCCTGCGGAAAGAGCGACTGCTTGGGTCCGGCCAGCACAAGAACGTCGCAATCCGAGGGCACATCGTTTGAGACCACAAGGTTGATGCTCTTGATCTCGTAGTTCTCGTTCTTGAGCATCTTATCCACAACGCCGTAGCCGTCGCCTTCATTGGTGGACGACAGTTTCTTTTCTCCATGGCCTTCTATGAAGCAGACCTTCTTAAGGCTGTCGCGAGTGACCTTGATGATCGCGTTGATGATTGATTGCTCGGTGTTGTCCTTGAGCTTTTCGCTGCGGTCACCGGACATCACGATTACTTCACCCATCTTTGTCGGTTTGTATTTGGTGGCCGCCTCGAGGTTTTTCTGCGGATCGATTCGCTCGTACGAGAAACGCGAGGTCAGGTTTTTGTACTCCTTCATCTGCTCGCCCAGGCCTTGCTGGTCGTCCTTGTCGAACAGCATCACCTTCACGTCCTTCTTCAAATCGGATACTACCTTGCGTGTCTGATCTGAGATGCTATAGAGCTTCTCGGCCGTGAGATCGATCCGCTTGTGATGTCGATAACCAAGGAAGTTCGCGAATCCGATTATGGCGATCACTGCAACGGTCATCACGGTAGTGTTGGCGCCGAGCCGCGTAGACCTTCGTTTAGAAGACGTGCGAATAGCCCGAAAGTTCAGGATGATTCCCGCCAGGGTGAGCACACCGCCCACGATCAGCAGCGATAGACTCAGCGGGCCCATCGTCTCGCGCACTGAGTACCGAATGTAACCGATGAGTGCCAGCACCGGGCCGGCAAAGGCTAGGATCTTGAATATTTCCTGACGCTTAATGTTCATAAAGTTTATGCTCTCCTCCATCGGATGGAATCGAGCGACCGCTGAGTGAGGAACACTCCGACACTTGCCAGGCTCAAATAAAAAATCACGTTAGCGGTATCAATCACACCTCGCGAAAAATCATCGTAGTGGCGAAGGATCGAGAGGTACCCGACAATCTCGCTCCAGGTCGAGCCCGAATCGCGCGCGCCGAAGTCGAGCACCCAGAGCAGCAGGAACACCGCGAAGGTTGCAACACCGGCGATGATCTGACTCTCCGTCAGCGAAGAAATGAACGCGCCCAGCGCCATCAGTACAGCTCCGAGCAACACCAACCCCAGATACCCCGACCACAACACTCGCCACGGAATCCCCGGCTCGGCATACGCCGCCATGATGAACTGGTAGATCAGTGTCGGCGCCAGCATTACTAAGAACAGCGTTAAAGATGCAAGGAACTTGCCGAACACTATCTGAAATTCCGTCAGCGGCGAGGTCATCAGCAGCTCCATCGTTCCTCGCTTGCGCTCTTCCGAATAGATTCCCATCGTGAGCATCGGCAGAAGAAAGAGAATGATTGTGCTGACGATGCCGAAGAAGTTCTGAATCACAAGCCCGGGCACATCCATCGCGGGAGGCGCGCCCATTTGCATCGATCTCATCTGTGCAGTGACGGACTGGGTGATGAAATAGGTGAGTATGCTGTAGAAGAACCAACCGCAAACCAGCAGGAAGAGGCCTACGACTATGTAAGCGATTGGCGAGACGAAGTAGCTTCCGATCTCGCGACGATAAACGGCGATAATACCTTTCATTCGATTCTCCTGAGATGTTCAGAGTTCAAGCTTTAGCTTGCCCAGCGGGAGCAACCTGAAGGTTGAACTCTGAACTACGCAACTACTGCGGCTTCCTGCGCCGGAACTTCTTCAGTCGTCAGTTGCAGGAAGATGTCTTCAAGACTCAAGCTCACGGCTCTCAGTTCAAACAACTCGAGACCCCTTCCGATCACCGCGGCCGCGAGCTGGCTTCGAAGATCGATTCCCGGCTCGCTTTCCACGATTGCCTTCAAGTGATCCGAGTTCTCGATGACCTCGAGATCCACCTTCGTGACTCCTTCGACCTGGTCGATTGCTTCGCGTAGCGATTCTTCCTCGCCTCGCACTTCCATCCGCACACGCTCGGAACCCTTTAGTTGAGTTGTCAGGTTATCGGGCGTGTCGACCGCCGCGATTCGGCCTCGATTGATGATCACGACTCGATCGCAAGTCTGACTGGCTTCCGGCAGTATGTGCGTCGAGAGAATAATCGTGTGCTCGCCGGCCAGCCCCTTGATAAGCTTTCGCACTTCGATGATTTGCTTGGGATCGAGACCGACCGTTGGTTCATCCAGAATGACGACATCGGGATTGTGAACTATCGCCTGCGCGATCCCGACTCGTTGCTTGAAGCCGCGCGATAGTCTTTTTATGAGTTCGTCGCGACGGTCCAACAGGTTTGCCATCTCCATCGCGCGATTAACCCGAGTTGCGATGTCGCCGCCCGGAACTCCCTTGATGCGGGCGACGAACTCGAGATATGCGTGCACATTCATGTCCGGGTAGAGCGGGGGAGTCTCGGGGAGGTAACCGATCCGGCGGCGAACCTCCATTGATTGCTCGAAGACGTCGAAGCCGGCGATGCGAGCCGACCCGCTGGTTGCCGGGAGATAGCCAGTGAGTATTCGCATCGTGGTGGTCTTGCCGGCGCCGTTCGGTCCCAGGAACCCGAGAATCTCTCCCTTCTCAACCGTGAAAGAGATGTCGTTGACGGCAAGGTTCTTTCCGTAGCTTTTTGTCAGGTGATCGACTTCAATCAATCTTTTGTCCTCCGCTCTTCGGCTTCAGCATTTCGGCTGGCGCGCAAGACTATCTTTCGCGCGATCAGAGCGCAAGCTCGAAGATGCCATTCTGATGTAGCTTGAACTAATCGGAACGATCAAGGCCCTTCGCATAACACAAAAGGTCGGATGTCATCGTTCGCGTTGCAACTCACGATGCCGACATCCCCCGAAACCTTCACATACTCAAACATGCAGAGAGGTAAATTCGATTCTATTTATGCGCCGATAGAGCGTCAAGATTGGGCGGTCCAAAATGTATTATTCAGCGAGCGCTTCGTTGGCCAATTGTTCAAACGAAGTAACAAGGTCACTCGCATATTGCCGGAGATATTCGCGCGCAATGCTGATATCCGCTCCGGCTCTAATCAGCTCGATTACATCAACAAGATCTCTTCGGCGTTTCGCAGTCAGTTTCATATAAATGAGCACTTCAATCGGAACGATTGCGAGACCTTCGGTCATAGGTGGGTGATTAAGCAGGTCCTCCAATTGCGGGCCAAGAGAGAGCGGCGACAGGTAATCGATGCGAACGCCGGCAACTTCGATGGGAACACCAGCCTTGAAAGCCACGATAGTACCGTGATGCTCGAACGCTTCTTCTCCTACGAGAAAGTCGACATCGGTTGTCGCCCGAATATATCCGTGAGCGCCGACTGCCAGCCCTCCAGCCAACGCGTAGCGAATCCCGAGTTGATTCAACTGTTCGGCTGTCTTGACTGCCGCGTCACGCACTTGAGGTGAGACGAAACGAAAGACCTCTTTGAGATCCATAAGATTCACCGGACGACGTGGGATTTGAGCATAGGATAGATGCATGGCAATGGCGAAATTATGAGCGGCTCCGCCACAGGCATCAAGTCGAGAGATTGGGCTGCTTCTTGCCATTGCAATTGTGGTCGCTCTGACGGCTCTCTCCTAGCTCGGGGGCAGGCTTGAGATTGTTGACATTCGGAGCGCCTAAGGAATATCAACGATATCAAGCCTGCCTCCTCTACCTGCTTTGTTGGCAATGTCGCCGACACCTTGACGGCTTTGTTAGTCGTGACGATCATCAGAATCTTTCGATGGGTACGGTCCTGCCTTATCGGCGGAGATTACGACTCGAACTGAATTGGTGATGTCCGATCGGAGACGCGTGGCCCACTCTGGATCAGTTGTGTCGTAGAGAATGCAGCGTAAGGACCGAAGGTCAAACGGAACATCTTCCATGCTTTGGGCTACCAGTACGACAGGTTTGCCAAGGCCGTGACTCAACCCTACCTCGTACATAACATTGGGATTTCGACCAGTGAGCTCGGCGAGAACCACTCGAGCGTTATGTATCGATCCCCATAAGTCCCGGATTATCTCGGTCGGGCCGAATATTTCATCCGAGCGAAGAGCCACAAACCCCGCATCTTCAACTGCTGGTCTAAAGATGGCCCTGTAGTACTTGTTGAACGGGTCACGAAATGGCATCAGAACGAACACTAGTTCATTCGCTTTAGGGTCGGCAGTTCTAGCAGCTGGAGTAGAGCGCAGACGACTCAGTTCTCCAGAACGAAAGGTTGCTGCTAACAAGGACGCGAAGATCTCAACAATCCGCGCGTCTTCCTCATCAAAATGGCTAGAGTCGCTACTCTCTAGATTTAGAACGCCGACGACATCTGTGCCCACAATCAATGGAACTACCAGTTCGGACCTAACGTCCGTGAACAATTTCACGTAGTGTGCGTCTGCTTGCACGTCGTTGACGATGATTGGCTGGGCTGTTTTAACGGCGGTGCCGGAGAGGCTGTAATCCAGCGGATATGCCGAGCCAAGAATCGGCTCCAGAGGCACTCCCTTAATCGCGGCGATCCGAAGCTCAGACTTCGCCTTGTCCAAGAGGTGAATGCTGCCAAGGTCGGAGCCGGTTACTTCGACAGCAAATTCAAGGATGTGTCGAAAAGCTTCTTCGGGATCGAGTTCATCTCTTGCGATCCGGCCCGCTAGGTAGCTAAGTTTCTGGACCTGATCTCGCGACAAACCCGGTGAAGCAACAGTCTTTTTCATGTTCTCGTCAGTCGCTTGAACCTCGCCGCTTCCATTGCTCGCGCAAGGCGTCCTCATAGGCGGTGCCATCAGCCTCGCCTTTCCATATGCCGTGCGTTTCACGCAAGACCGCGTCCATGTTGAGGGTGTCAGGGAGTCGCGATAGTAAGAAGTCAACGAAGTCTACTACTTCGTGCTGATGCTCGTCCGGCAGTCGCTTTAGTTTTTCCGCCAGGTTGTCTGTGTTCTGCATAATCTGTTCTCTTCTTCGAAATGACAACGTGCAGATTATGCGCGCCATCACCAGACGCATCAAGCCGCGACGACAACTCTTTGTTCAACGATAAGTGATCTTGAACTCGGATCTCTTCGCTCGTGTACGGGGATGGACGAGAAGCGAACCTTCGGGCGTCCACCTTTCCATAATTCAGGATGATGAACTAGAATGCTGCATATTCCATCGTCCCGATTCAAAAGGCTAAACCACCGATGACAATAGAATCGATTGAAAGCGCCTTAACTTTCCGCGGTGCGTTCTTTGATGACCGTCACGAAACGGCGTTTCGACTCTTCAATGGCTTCAACGAAGGCAATCCCGATCTGGTGATAGATCTGTACGCAAGTACGTTAGTCGTCCACAACTATGCGGATAAACCTGAGAACGGGTTTGCATCGGTGCGCGAGGTCCAGCAGTTTTTCCCTCAGCGATTCCCGTGGATAAAAGCGATTGTGGTTAAGACTCGCAACAGCCAGGACGCGCAGCAGAAGCGTGGACGTTTAGTCTTCGGAGAGACCATCGACCGGAAGATACTCGAGAACGGCGTCTGGTACGCAATCGATCCGATGCTCAATCGCGATGCAAGCTTCTATCTGGATACGCGCAACGTCCGGCTTTGGGCCGGCCAACATCTCAAAGACAAATCCGTGCTCAACACATTCGCTTATACCGGAAGTTTAGGGGTCGCCGCTAAAGCGGGCGGCGCCACGCGTGTCGTCCATCTTGACTTGAATCGCCGGTTCTTGAACGTCGCAAAGACTTCTTACACATTGAACGGGCTTGCGATAAACAAAAGCGATTTTCAGGCTGGAGATTTCTGGCCACAGATTAATCGACTCAAGGCTTCGAAGGATCTGTTCGATTGTGTGTTTTTGGATCCGCCAATTTATTCCGCTACCACCAGGGGCGTCGTGGACCTTGCTCAGAGCTACAAGCGACTGATCAACAAGGTGCGCCCGTTGATCAACCACGACAGGTATCTCGTAGCCATCAACAACGCGCTGTTCTATTCGGGAGCGGCTTACATGAAGGAACTCGAATCGCTGTGCGCCGATGGCTACCTGACCATCGAAGAGTTGATACCCGTTCCGGCGGACTTTATCGGCGAACCACAAGCGCCAACCGCTACATCGGTAACCGATCCGGCGCCATTCAATCATTCGACAAAAATCGTTGTGCTCAAGATTCGCCGCAAGAGCTGACGCAGTTCATGTCAAACACACGATCGCTCCAAATCCGGCTTGCTTCGTTCACTTCTGTTCAATATTCTGCTGCGGACAAACACCTGCTCGGCCAGAGTTAGAGAGTCCGGCAAGCTGCCAGCTTGTCGAAGATTTATCTCAGCGCTCATACCAGGCACACTCGACCAGTTGGCCGCTTGTCGGAAAGATGGAGAGAGGAGAGAGACTAGATGGAGAATCAGTTTGGCGGAATCAAGCGGCGTTCGTTCATCGCCGGCGCATTGACGACGCTGCCGGTTGCAGCCTTCGGCCAGAACCGCGACTACGGACAAAACGCTCCGCCGGTGCGCTACCCCGATCCCGACATCCTCGTGCTTGATAAGCGATTTGCAAAGTACAAAGTCGGCAGCGCTTCGATTCAGCGCTTACACACCGGCATGAGATGGGCCGAAGGGCCCGCGTGGAGCGGTGTCGGCTCTTATCTGGTCTGGAGTGATATTCCTAACAACACTCAGCTTCGGTGGCTTGCCGAAGACGGACACGTGAGCGTTTTGCGCAGCCACTCCAACAACAGCAACGGCAACACCTTTGATTTTGAAGGCCGGCTGATCTCCTGCGAGCACGGCGCGCGGCGTCTGGTTCGTTACGAGCGGAGTGGCGATGTCACCGTGCTCGCCGAGAAATGGCAGGGGAAGCAACTCAACGCTCCCAATGATGTTGTGGTTCATCCCGACGGAGGAATCTGGTTCACAGATCCGGGCTACGGCACGCTCGGCAACTATGAAGGAAACAAAGGCGAGCTGTTCATCAAGGAAGCCGTCTATCGAATCGACCCTAAGACCGCCGCGATGGAAATTCTCACAAGCGAGATGTTCAAGCCTAACGGCATTTGTTTCTCGCCGGATTATAAGAAAGCCTACATAGCAGAAACCGGCGCATCGCATTACCCGCAAGCGCCACACAACATCATGGTGTGGGATGTCATCGACGGGAAGAAGCTCAAGAACGGCCGCGAATTCACATCGATGAAAATGACGATGAAGTCTCGAGAGGCCGCGGGCTTTGCAGACGGCATTCGAGCCGATGTTGACGGAAACATCTGGGCCGGCGCCGGCTGGGTCGGCGAGGGTTATGACGGCGTGCATATCTTTGCGCCGGATGGCCAACGAATAGGCCAAATTCTGCTGCCGGAGATCTGCGCCAATCTTTGCTTCGGAGGTCCGCGGCGAAACCGGCTGTTCATGTGCGCAAGCCAGTCGCTTTACTCTGTCTATGTCGAGACTCAAGGCGCACACATTGCTTAGAGCCGCCGAAACCGATCGGCCGCCACTAAGCCACTAAGACAATAAGGTGCACAAAGCCCATAACGTACTGCACTCACTGACTTGGTGCGGCTTCGTGTCTTCGTGCCTTAGTGGCGAGCGTCCTTTTTCAAAAGGCTGACAGGGCAGTCGAAGGGTCGAGGCACAGTACGAATGGATCTCAGCAGCAGGGAAGACCAAATGACGGCTGCCTCTCCGGTCTCTGAGCGAGCCCGCCGCCGAATCATGCGGCGGATCATGCCTTACGTATTCGCACTCTTCGTCATCGCTTTCCTGGATCGCGTGAACGTCAGCTATGCCGCGTTGCAGATGAAAGATGCCCTGGGGTTCACGGATGACGTGCTCGGGCTTGGCGCGGGAATCTTCTTCATCGGGTACTTGCTGCTCGAGATACCCGGCAGCATTCTGGTGGAGAAATGGAGCGCTCGACGCTGGATTGCGCGAATCATGATTTCGTGGGGAATTCTCGCGATCATCACCGGGTTCATACAGAACTCGAGGCAGTTCTATTGGATACGTTTTTTGCTGGGCGCCGCGGAGGCCGGATTTTTCCCCGGTGTCATCGTCTACTTCAGCCACTGGTTTCGTTACGAAGACAGGGCCAAGTCCGTCGCTTTGTTAATGGCTGCGATACCGATCTCAAATATGATCGGCTCGCCGCTTTCAGGTTTGATCCTGAAGGTGAACTGGTTTGGGCTGGCCGGCTGGCGCTGGCTTTTCATACTCGAAGGCGCGCCTGCGATCATCTTCGGCGTGATTACGATTTTCTATCTGACCGACTGGCCGCATCAGGCAAGTTGGTTGCGCGAGGACGAGCGTGAATGGATCATCTCCGAGCTGGAACTGGAGAAGCAGGCAAAACTGGTCACCCACTCGTATCGAATCCTGGAAGCGTTGCGGCACCGTGAAGTAGTGCTGCTGACCTTCGCCTACTTCTTCATGGTCACCGCCGTCTATGGTTTTCAGTTCTGGCTGCCGACAATAATCAAGAACCTTTCAGGTCTCTCAAATATGACGATCACGCTGATCGCGGCCATACCTTACTGCGTGGGTCTGGGCGCGATCCTGCTGATGGGATGGTCGTCTGATCGGACTCGCGAGCGGCGCTGGCACACGGCGCTGTCGATGCTCGCTACAGCAGTCGGGCTCTTGCTGAGCGTCGCCTTTCACAGCAGCACCGCATTGGCGATGTCGATGTTCTGCGTGGCGGCGATTGGAATTTACGGCTATCTTCCGGGCTTCTGGGCCCTGCCGACCAGCTTCCTCAGCGGGACGGCGGCCGCAGCTTCGATTGGATTGATTAATTCTTTCGGAAATCTTGGCGGGTTCGTTGGACCGTATGTGGTTGGATACTTGAGCGCGGCCACGAAATCCTTTGTCGCCGGCGTCGTGTATCTTTCGGCTTCGGCGCTTGTGGCCGCCTTCTTCGTTCTTTCGCTTAGAACAAGCAAACGCGAAAGTTCAGTAGCGGCTCGCAACTAGTCGACCGCATGAAACTCAAGCTTCGAGCCGTCCGGTCCACCGACATAAACCCGCTGCGTCGCCTTCACAAAATCCGAGGCCTGCGCCTTCGCGATGTTCATAAACTTCTGCGGATTCCGATCGGTCAACGGGAACCATGAGCTTTGCACCTGAATCATGATCCGATGACCGGCCCGGAATGTGTGCGCCACATCGGGCAGCTTGAACTTAATGTGATCCGGCTTACCCGGCTCGAATGGGATCGGCTTCTCAAAGCTCTGACGATACTTGCCTCGGAACGGCTCGCCGCGAATCAACTGCTGGTAGCCGCCCATTTGTGAAATCACAGTAGTGGGCGGAGTACCGGGCGCAACCGCTGGAGGAGGGTTGTTGAAGTCCGGATAATCGCCCGGGTAAACGTCGATCAACTTGACGTCGAAATCAGAATCCGTCCCCGTCGTCGAAACCTTCAAGTCAATCGCTATCGGACCGAAGATGGTGATGTCGTGATCCAACGGTTCGGTTCGATACACCAAAACATCGGGACGCGTCGCCGCAAATCGCTGGTCTTCCGTCATGTAATCGTTGCGCACCGCCAGCGAGACTGCGCCTACATATGGCGCCGGGCGATTCGGGTCGGAGAGGTATTCATCGAAAGCCTGCGTAGATGATTGCTGCCAGGAGAGCTTGCCTTTGGAATCCAGGTAGATGGCGGTGTGCTTCGCCTCTGCTGCCGGCCACGAGTCGAATCTCCGCCATTGATTCAAGCCGGTCTCGAAGAGCCAGGCCTTGGGAAACTTGCCGTCACCCTTGCCTTTCAGGTGATACATGAAAAACGCGAGCTCGATCTTCTCGCGATAATAGGCGCCGGTCTTCGAGCCAAAGTTAACGTTGCCGAGTTTGTCGCCGTCGCCCCGCGCAAATCCGCCGTGATTCCAGGGGCCCATCACCAGCATCAGGTTCTTAGGCGGCGAGTTCTTTTCCATGAAGTCGAACATGCGCAGCGGTCCCTGCGGGTCTTCCTGATCGTACCAGCCACCGACGATCATCACCGCTGGTTTAATGCCCTTCAAATGTTTCCAGATCGACCGCGCCTGCCAGAATTCATCGTAGGTGGGGTGCTCGATATTCTGAGTCCAAAAGAGCTGCTGATGTTTGAAGTACTTGTCATCGGCGTCGGCGAGCGATCCCATGTTCAGGTAGAACTCATAGCCGTCCGGCGTGCCGTAGTCGAGTGGCAGCGCTGGGTGAGGCGGCTCCGGCTCGCCTTCTCGTTGCCGGAAGCCCTGATAAAAACGGAAACGGTGCGCCAGCATGAACGCGCCGTTGTGATAAGAGTCGTCGCCCATGTAATAGTCGGTCACCGGAGCTTGCGGCGAGACCGCTACGAGCGCCGGGTGCGCGTCGATCATTCCAGCCGCCGCGTAGAAACCCGGCTGTGATACACCCCACATTCCGACCTTGCCCGTGTTGCCGCGGATGTTCTTGATGAGCCATTCGACGGTGTCGTAACAGTCGGTGCTTTCGTCGGTGTCCTTTGGTCCCTTCGCCGGTTTGTGCGGGCGAATGATTGTGTAATCGCCTTCACTCATGAAGCGGCCGCGAACGTCTTGATAGACTACGATGAACTTCTCGCGGGCGAAGTGCTCGGAGGGCCCGACGCTCGCTCGATACTTGTCGACGCCGTACGGAGCGACATTGTAAGGCGTTCGCTGGAGGAGGATGGGATAAGTCTTGCCTTCGGCGATCACGTCCTTGGGCACGTAAACTGAGGTGAAGAGTTTCACTCCATCGCGCATTGGGATGCGGTACTCGTACTTCGAATAGTTCTCGCGGACGAACGCGGCGTCAACTGCGGTTGAGGAACTGGCGCCTGTTTGGGCCGATCCTGGCGCGGGACGTTGCGCGGCTGCCACGGAAGTCAGCACGAGGCAGAGCATCAACGTGTTGCAAAGACCTTTGATGGTGGCGGCATCAATTAAGTCGCGCATGTTATCTCGGCTTTGTTCGGTATTCCCTAATTTGAGGTCTCTCGTTACCACAGTCCTTTAACAGGATAGTCGTCAAAGGCCGAATCAACGCTCACCAGTTCCATTTGCTCGATAGTCGCCTACGCAATCAGCAAGCGGTCGAACGGGTCACGGTGATGAAACGGCAGGTTAGTTACGGCCGATGCGTGTGCTGGAGTAATAGTGAGCACGTCAATTCCGTTCTTAGCGAGTTGATCAGGGAAGATGTCATCAAACGGAGCGGTTAGAGTGAGCTTCCCGATACTCACCTTGATCGCTATTTCCCACAGGCTCGCGATGCTGAAAAACTTCTCGTTGGATTCGTCCTCGATCAGGGTTCGCGCTGTCCGGCTGAGAGTATTATCGCCAATGAAAAACCATAGGAAGGTGTGCGTATCGAGCAAGAGTCTCATTAGCTATATTCTTCAAAGTCTTTCAGGGGCTCGTCAAAATCGTCTCCTATGATGATCAGCCCTTTGCCGCTGCCAAACTGCGGGCGAGGTTTCGTTTGGTGAATTGGTACGAGTTTGACTCGGTGTTGATCGTCTTTGGTTATGACAATCTCTTCGCCTTTAACGGCCGCATCTATCAAGTCAGGTAAGTGGTGTTTTGCTTCCTCTATGTTCATGTGTTGCATGCTCGTTAAGCTTTCGCGCCTCAGCATATCATGTTGAGAAACGGATTGTTTAGGTTGTGGTGTCGGCCCGGATAATCTTGCTGCTGACGCTTCATAGTTATCGTACGACAAGCGAGACGCCGGTTGCGCCAAGGCGCGCTTCTGACGACCTCTTCACCACTGTGATCTTCACCTCCGACGGATATTGCTTCGAGTGATGCACCGCGTTGTGCGCAATCACGCCCTTAGATTCGTCATAGTTCTTCCCGCCGGTGTTCAGGTTCCGATCAAAGCGAGGGAAGTTGCTGCTTGATACTTCTAGCCGAATCCGATGCCCGGCCTCGAAATAATTGCTCGTCGTCATCGGCTGAAGCGTCACCTTGTAGACTTTTCCCGCTTCCATCCACGCCACAGGTTTGTCGTATCCGTTTCGATACCTCACTCGCTGGATCGTTTCGTCCAAATTGTAGGCTCGTCCGTCGGGATAAACGTCGATGACCTTCACCGTGAAGTCTGTGTCCTTTGCGTCAGATGAAACATATAGCGTCACATCGATGGGACCGCTCACTTCCATTCCTTGTTTGAGCGGCTCGGTGCTGTAAACCAGAATGTCCGGGCGCTCCTCCATCTTGCGCTGATCGAAAGCGCCGCCCTGCACCGCGTTACCCGTGCAGCAAACATTACCGCCGTAAGACGGCACCGGATTCATCGGGTCGTAGTCGAATTTGTCCGGACTGTCCGCCGACGGAGCCGTGTCGCTCAGCGCACCATCGCCGCTCCCGCTGTTCGCCTTCCCGCCGCTCGATAAGAAGAAGCTCATCGGCTGCGCGCCAACCGGCGGCCACGTATCCGATGATTGCCACTTGTTTATGCCCATCGTGAAGTAGCGCACCTTCGGCATCTTCTCGAGAATCCCGTTCTTTTCTCCTTTGAGGAAATAATCGAACCAGGCGTAGGTCAGCTCATCATAGTTCAGTCGAGCGTCGCCCATACTCCGTTCGCCAACCATCGTGTTTTCACTGGCGCGTTTGTAAGCGCAGTGCAGCGTGGGAGCGATCACCGCGTATTGTTGGTTGCCTACATCGGGACTCGCGGTCTTGCGCACGTGATTGTAAGCCGCCAGGTTAGGCCCGACCGACACGTCGTACCAGGACATGAACCAGAACCCGGGTATGTTGATCTTCATGTTGTCGTGCCACAGGCCGCCTTTGTACCAGGCCGGATCGTTTGGCGCTCGCTCGATCATCGCGCCGCCAGTGTCGACGGGCATGTGATCGGCGAAGATTCCGTGCGGACCATCGACGGCTTTGATGATGTCCTTCTCGGGAAGGTGCCGCAGAGCTTGAGACCAATCAACAGGCGGCAGTTGCTGCGATAAGTCGAAAGACTTTGACGCGCGAATCAACTCTTCCTGGGAGGTGTTTGGGGGGAACATCGGCCGCACCTGGTTCTGCTCGCCGGATATCCACGCGATGAAGAGCATCTCCACCGCGCCGCCGCGATACCAATTCCCCTGTTCGTAGTATGGGCCGACGCGGCCCACGCCTGCGCCGAAGCCTTGTGGGATCATCGTCGTGTAAGCGGGGTTACCTTTGGCGGCAACCGCCAACTGCCATTCGGCGGTCGACGAGCATCCAATCGTTCCCACTTTTCCGTCAGACCAGGGCTGTTTGGCCATCCATGTGAAGGCATCGTCGCCATCGCTGATCGGCGGCCCCAGGATGTCGTAGTTCCCCTCGGAGAAGAAGTGACCACGCTCGTTCATCTCGACGAAAGCGTAGCCGCGTTTCACCGCTTCAAGCTCATTGGTCAGGTCTCGCGGCGCTCCGTTTCGAACGTCCCAGAAGTTGAAGTTGTATGGAGTGCGAACGAAGATCGTTGGATATTTCTTCGATGTGTCTTTCGGACGATAGACGTCGGTCGCCATTCGTTTGCCATCGCGCATCGGGACCATCACCTTGCGGTCGATGATTGCAATTGATTCCAGTTCCTTCTCTATCGAGTTTCGCCGGGCGATTAGTTCCGGTGTTGCTGCGCCTCTGCCCTGCGCCTGAGCGTCGCGATTGAGAGTGATCGGAATGACGATGGCCACGGCGGCTACGGCGAGTATCAGAGTGAGTAAGATGTTCTTTCGCATACGACGGCTCCTTGGGAGATGTAGCGTAGACTGTCCAGTCCGCGCAGGTTCCGAAGTGAGTGCGATCCGAGACATGCGCAGACTGGACAGTCTACGCTGCGTTTCTTTCAATAATCCTGCGGTCACGAAGGGTCTCAAAAGAAAGGCTCCACTGGTGCACACACGTTCGGAGATTTGTTGATTGAGAGAAGTGTTCTATCGCATGACCGGCGCTCACGCAAGCGCAGTCGCTGCCAGCGGCAATGCGAAGCGTTGCGCGTTCGGTCTGAGATCCTGCCAAGTCAGGGCCGAGGTTGTCGGGCTCGTAAGGTTTGGCTCACTTCTCCCAATTGGCCGGCTCGATCTTTATCTTTGAAAACTGTTCACGGCCCAACACATCTATTATCAACTGATCGATCTTCGAAGCGTTTGGGACATAGATAAAGGCCCGTCTTGGATACAATCGATCATTCACCCACCACTCGCTCCAATTGGAACAGGTTTTCAGGAAGGTCTCTGCAAACTTGGCTTGCTTAGCCAAGGGATATGTAGCCTCTATCTCCAGACAACCGTTCATGCATACGTCAACATAGGACTGCACGATCGGAAACTCAGGCGAGGAGTCACGTTTCTTCTGATTGGCGTAATACCAGATGTCTCCATCCGGCGCGGCTTTGGTCCCATCGAGCATGGTTATACTGCCTGGAGCGATCTTCTCGCGTTTGTAGCCGCTCTCACGTTGGTCGTAGCTCGCGAGTCCTTGAGCGGTAATTGAGAAAATGACTCCATTGCATTGCTTGCCTTCGGCGGCGACAGCGCCGAGGTAGGTTGTGGTGATGCTGGAGCCGCCGGTTTGATCGAACCATCCGCGCTCGATGCCTGTCACAACACAAGGAGAAGCATAGAGGGCGCTGGCCCAGGTCATCTGACGGGACTTTGATTCAACCAATGATCCATAGCCGAATATGTATTGGGGTTTATCTGGCATGATGTTCCTCCTGTTGAAAGGTCGTTCGAGTTTCCGTAAAAGCGATCACATACTACGACGGCTAATCTTCGTAAGCAAGGTGACAATCGGCAGTGGCCCAGTACCGGCAATTGGTTCCGAAACTAAGAGTGGAAAGATTGCTGAGTCGACGGGGATGTAAAGGCGGCCGGCGCTTAAGCTTGCTGAGACGCGGTGTGAGAGTTCTTCCGGATGAAGTCGATGATTTCCTGCATGCGCGTGCCCGGTGTGAATACTTCGCTGACGCCCAGTTCTTTCAGGCGAGGAATGTCTTCGTCGGGGATTATGCCGCCGCCGAAGATTACTACGTCGTCGAGGCCTTCCTGTCTCGCAAGATCGACAATTCGAGGAAACAAAGTCATATGCGCGCCGGATAAGATCGACAGTCCAATCGCGTCGACGTCTTCCTGGACTGCGGCGGCAACAACCTGCTCTGGCGTTTGGCGAAGTCCAGTGTAGATGACTTCCATTCCGGCATCGCGCAATGCACGCGCGATGACTTTGACGCCGCGGTCGTGGCCGTCAAGGCCGGGTTTAGCGAGCAATACTCTGATTCGTTGTTCGGACATTAGGGTTCTGTAAGTCGCCAGGGGTTTCACACGCGGTCAGTAAACAAGTTGGAATCATCTTCGTCCTCATCCGGGCATCTCCTCAACCACCCGGTCCATTTCCTCCATCGCCGGCCTCGCGTGATTGTTGAGATGGGACAAAGAAGCGTATAGCTCTCCTTCAACTGTATCCCGGTCATCTTCATCAGCCGATTCATTATCGGTCAAAGTTCGTAGAGCGGAAATCAGAGAAAGATAGTGCGCACATTCCTGTTCCAATTCCTCAAGATGCATATCCAGCAAAGTTGAAGAAGGACTAGTGAGAGACTGTTTCTTAACATCGATGACAGCCATGGTCATTTCCTTCCCGGCAGTCGATTTCGTTTCCGTTCAATCTGTTCTTGCCAATGCTTCATCTCACTCTCCCAATGAAATATTAATCCAAGATCTGGATTGAATCGCTCTTTCTTTTGCGACTTTCTCCTCATGCAGACGAATTTGCCGTTCCAACCCTCTTAGGTGTTTGCGAAGCTTCTTATTCTTACCCATCCGTCGCTCATTCAGAATGCCGGTTCCTGATACTCGCCAAAAACCGGCCTGAGCGCATCGCACATTTCCCCGAGCGTCGCGTAAGCTCGAACACAGTCCAGCAGCAGCGGCATAGTGTTATTGCCCGCCCGCGCGCCGGCGGCCAACTCCTTCAGCGTTGCTTCCACTCTCGAGCTGTTGCGTTCCGCTCGCAGCTTCTTGAGTCGTTCTGCCTGAAGCTCCGCGACCGACTCGTCTATCTGGAGCAGGTTCGTCGCCGTTGGCTCGTCATTCATCACATAGTCGTTTACACCGACGATGACCTTGTCGCCCGATTCGACCGCCTTCTGGAACTCATAAGACGAATCCTGAATGTCACGCTGCGGGAAGCCTGCCTCGATCGCTTCGATCATGCCGCCGAAATCGTCGATCTTTCGAAAGTACTCGAACGCGCCCTCTTCCATTTCCCGAGTCAGTTTTTCGAGGAAGTAAGAACCGCCGAGCGGATCAACCGTGTTAACAACACCCGACTCGTGCGCGATGATCTGCTGAGTTCGAAGGGCGATCAGCGCCGCTTCATCGGAAGGCAGCGCCAATGCTTCATCGTAGGCGTCGGTATGAAGAGACTGTGTGCCACCCAGAACTCCAGCCAGGGCCTGGATCGCCACGCGGACGATGTTGTTCAAAGGCTGCTGGGCGGTGAGCGATACGCCGGCCGTCTGCGTGTGAAACCTGAGAGCCCACGACCGAGGGTTCTTTGCGTTGAAGCGCTCGGTCATTACCTTATGCCAGATTCTTCGAGCGGCACGATACTTGGCGATCTCCTCGAAGAAATCATTGTGCGAGTTGAAAAAGAAACTCAGCCGCGGCGCGAAATCATCGACATCCATTCCGTGATCGATCGCGTATTGCACATACTCGATTCCGTCCCGCAGTGTGAAAGCAAGTTCCTGAAGCGCAGTCGAGCCAGCCTCTCGAATGTGGTAACCCGAGATCGAAACCGGATTGAAGCGCGGCACTTCTTTGGCGCAGAATTCGATCGTGTCGACAATCAACTGCATCGCCGGTCTCGGCGGATAAATCCACTCTTTTTGCGCGATGTATTCCTTCAGAATGTCATTCTGTAGCGTGCCGCCGACCTTCTTCCAATCCGCGCCCTGCTTTTCTGCGACCCCCAGGAACATGGCTAAGATCATCGAAGCCGGCGCGTTGATTGTCATCGAAGTAGTCACGTTCTCGAGCGGAATTCCGTCGAACAATGTTTCCATATCCGCGAGGCTAGAGATGGCGACGCCACATTTGCCGACCTCGCCTTCGCTGAACGGGTGGTCCGAGTCGTAGCCCATCAGCGTCGGCAAATCAAATGCGACAGACAACCCCGTCTGTCCGTTTTGGAGCAAATACTTGAAGCGTTGATTGGTGTCGAACGCCGATCCGAAGCCCGCGAACTGGCGCATCGTCCAGAGCTTGCCTCGATAGCCGGTCGCGTGAATGCCGCGAGTGTAAGGGGGCTCACCGGGGAATCCGAGATCGGTTTCGTAATCGAAATCGGGCAAGCTGTTGGGCGTGTACAACCGCTCGACCGCCGCCAGCGATACCGTGGTGAACGACTTTTTGGTCTCGGGCGATCGCTTCAATGACGGCTCGAGCGTGCGCTCTTCCCACTCGCGTTCGGCTTCTTCAAGACGATTTGTAAGATCGGTTGTGCTCATCGTGCTCATCAAGATGTCTCCTCGGTCACGGCCACGCGGAAGCAGGAAAGGCTAAGAAAGTAAGCTTGATGATAGGTTAGCGCTGGACGAAGTGTCAACGATTTCAGCCTTTACGCCGGCGAATTCAAGTCAAGGTGTCCCTGCCTTTGAATCGTACACTCGGCAGTACAGATACGTTGCATCGAGGGAAGAACATTGCGGCGAATCTCAGACCGGCTCTCGCGACTAAACGGCATAGTCGTTGCCTTCATAACAGTCAGTCTCTTGGCTAGACAACAGGTAACGGAGGTTAGCATGAGCTCTAAGACTCGAAACGCAATGGAGGCAACACGGATTACCGTCGATGAATTGCGAGAGCGCATGAATCGCGGCGAGCAGTTCACGATTCTCGATAACAGGAACCCAAAGGCTTGGAGCGAGGCCGATACCAAACTCCCGGGTGCGCTCAGGGTTCCGGCCGGCGAAGTTGAGAAGCATCTGGGCGAGATTCCCCGCGATCGCGCAATCATAACCTACTGCACGTGACCGAATGAGGGTTCAAGCGCCAGTGTGGCGCAGAAGCTCATGGAGCACGGCTACAAGAATGTGCATCCGCTCTACGGCGGGTTTGACGCGTGGGTAAATGCGCGCGGAGAGGTCGAGATGAAGTAGGCGAGTCCTTGTCGCTGAAACTTGAGAACCAGCATTAGTTCCAATCATACGCGCCGATCAGTCGCGGCAGGCCGCCGGTGAAAACTGCCGCCTGCCGCGGTAAATAATTGCACGACAAGTTCTGAAACCCACCACACAGCAAAGTCTGACAAGTAAGCAAGCGGCTCGAGCGCTATGGTTGTTTTCCGGTAACGCATCTTGTAGAATCGCCGGGTATCTTGCGGCGATCCTTTCACCGGACGGCGGCCGGCGCCCGATGTAAGAAAGGCAACGAATTACACGAAGGGGTTTACGATGAAATTCAAGCAGCGCCATTGGCTACTGGTCCTGACGCTTGTTTTGCCACTCACGTTTGCCGGTGCTCATACCGGGCAACGGTACCAGAGCCAGACGGATATGGCTGCCAGGCAGAGAATCGCTGAAGACTTCAGCGGCGCGATTCTCGTGGCGAAAGACCACTTCGCAGGGCAGGTTGATTTCAACAAAGTTACTAAAGCATCGATAACCGGGATGCTTCGCACGCTCGATCCGCATTCGATGTACTTCGACCGCCAGCAATGGGAAGAGTTTCAAAACGATCAGAGCAGCCGCTACTACGGCATCGGTTCCACCATCATTCAACATAGCGGGAAGGTCTTCATTGTCTCACCAACCGAAGGCACCGCATCATTCAAAGCAGGGCTTCGTTACGGTGATCACATTGCGGGGATCAACGGTGAGTCGACCGAGGGGTGGACCCAGGCTCAGGTCAGAAGCAAGCTGCTCGGTCCGGAAGGCACTACGGTAACCGTCAAAGTCGCGCGGCTCGGCGTGGATAAGCCTATCGAGTTCAAGCTGACGCGCGGACCCGTGCCGCTGCCGTCGGTGGCCAACTATTTCATGGTCGGCGGGGGTGTTGGTTACATTAATCTCGAGCGCGGCTTCAACACCACAACCTATGATGAGGTTCATAATGCGCTCGGAGAATTGCGCCAGCGCGGAATGACCTCCCTGGTCCTTGATCTCCGAGGCAACCACGGCGGGTTGGTCGAGCAGGCGCAGCGCGTTTCCAATCTGTTTCTATATCGCGGGCAAAAGATCCTGGCGATGCGCGGACGCCCGAACGTGTTTCCATCTCGCGAATACGTAGCCAACAACCAGGTCCCCGAAGACTATCCAATTGTAGTTTTGATAAACCGCCTATCTGCCTCTGCCGCTGAGATTGTGGCAGGCGCGCTCCAGGACCATGACCGAGCGAGGCTGGTTGGTGAGAACAGTTTTGGAAAGGGTCTTGTGCAGAGCCCGTTCCCGCTATCGGACGGATCGGCGCTCGTGCTGACTACCGGGCACTACTACACGCCGAGCGGCCGGCTCATTCAACGTGACTACAGCGGCCGATCGTTCTATGACTACAACCTCAAGCGCGGAGAAAACGGAACACACACGGATGAGAAGCGCACTGACTCGGGGCGAACAGTTTATGGAGGCGGAGGAATCGATCCGGACGTCGAAGTGAAGATCAGAGTTCCGCAGCACGAGTTCGAACTTCAGCGAGTATGGTTTGATCCGGTGTTCGAGTTCTCTCATCAGTTGGTGGCGGGTCAGATTCAGGGGTTCCCTGACTTCAAACTCGATCGGCAAGCAAATCATCACCATCAACTGGAACCGAATGAGTATCAGATTACTGATAAGGTTCTGGCGGCATTCAAGACTTTCCTTGGCGAACGCAAAGAGTTCAAACTCGACGCTGCGCGCGCCGACAAGGACGCCGATTTCGTCAAGAGGCAGATTCGTTACGAAGCTGTGACCGCGGCCTACGGAGTCGAGGCCGCGTATGAGGTGCTGCTTGAGTCTGATCTTCAGATGCAGCGGGCGCTCTCGGAAATACCAAAGGCCAGGATCATGGCTGAGGATGTGCGTCGCTTGAGAGCGGGCCGCGAAATCGAGCCTCGCAGGAATTAGGTCCAGCCAGGCAATTCGCGATCGAAGCCGGTGATAGTCAGAAGGCGGCCCGAGCTTGCAAGTTCGGGCCGTTCCTTTTGAAGAAGAGTTCGAGAGCGATTGCGTTGCGCTTCCCACTTCAACTGGAAAGATGGATGCGCAGCTTTACGGTTTGAGATCCTTTCGCTTCTTCTCTTCCGCTGCTTTCGCGCGCTCCTCGCTTTCCCTAAGGTAACCGGAGTTCCGTACCCTGATTGAGGCGCTCCCGCCTTGTATCGCGGCTTCGATCATTATTCCGTCGCAACTCAGGACTTTGTTGGGGGCTTCGTTCGGACCCATCGCCCAGTCTTGCGCTCGCGGAAGGTTGAACGACTCGGAAAGCTTCGCGATCCACTCGTCAACAGTCCTCCAATTAGCGCCGACGTACTGAGCATCAAAATCCATCACGCGGCCTTTATAAACAGCGACGCCTACTGATTCAATCCCTGCAAAACTTCGGGCGTTGCCGTCAATAACGGGATCGAACCCGAGAGTCACTACCTCGTCTCCAGTAGCCGATTTTAATTTTTCGATAGTGTCCTTCATCTCTTTCTTTTTCGTAATCGCCGGAAACAAGGCGAGAAACTGTTGAGTGTTCATGCCCAGGCGGAGACCGCGAACATTTGGCGCGGTGGCTTCAGTCAGATTGCATCTGGTTTGAACAGGATATGGGTTAGACGCTTGCGAAGATGATGAAAGCATCACCAACGCGACAGCAGCGAGAGCAGTGACAAGCTTTTTCATATGTTTGTTCTCCTTGTTTCGAGTGGTGCGAATCAATCCATGCGACTCTCTAAAACGACTTGAATGCCACGTCGCTGGTTTGGCCGTTGTGGATATTCGATCACAACGCGCTGACCGCGAACGTGCGGTGAAACGGATTGAAAGCTTCGGTAAGGGCGCGTGCTTAAAGTTCCCGGCGGATCAGGAATTCCGCGAGCCGAATATTACGAAGGAATGCTTACAGAAGCAAGTGATCTAAATGCCTGTCGCGCACTGCATCCAAAAAAAGGCGCAACCCGCGGTGATTGTAGTATGGGTCCCAATGCGTTGACGCGTGGAACGGAACGCTGTAGTCACCAGTCGTGCCTAATCGAAGCGCCGGTTGTTTCGCGAATATCTTTCCGCTAATATTTCTTTGACGATTCTTGTGACGGTTCTGCTGAAGCAAGTAGCGAGATGTCTCTTCCCGTGACTCGCATATGCGCTTCCAATGTTGTTCGCCGAGGAGTCAATTCACGATGAAAGTGCAAAAACGGTACTGGTTGCTTGTTGTCGCCCTTGTTATTCCGATCACGTTTGCGGGCGCGCATCCGGCGCAGAGGTCCGGACAGAGTGGCGATGACTCAACCACCAGGCAGCAGATTGCGCAAGACTTTGGAAATGCGCTGCTGGTTGCCAACGATCACTACGCGGGACAGATCGACTTCAGCAAGCTGAATAAGTCGGCGATCCTCGGCATGCTTCACACTCTCGATCCTCACTCTAACTATTTCGATCCGAAGGAATGGGAGAAGGTTCAGCAGGATCAACGAAGCCGTTACTCAGGTATTGGTTCTACGATCGCACCGCGAAACGACAAGGTTTACATAGTGTCTCCATTCGACGGCACACCAGCCTATCGAGGAGGCGTTCGCTACGGCGATCAGATCGTTGAGATCAACGGAGAAAACACCGAGAACTGGACATCGCTGCAAGTGTCACAGAAGTTGATTGGGCCCGAAGGCACGTCCGTTACCGTAAAGGTCACGCGTCTCGGCTCAAGTCAGCCGCTTGAATTCAAGTTTACACGCGAAGCGGTAAGGCTGGATTCGGTGACCAACTATTACATGGCCGGAAACGGTGTCGGATACATCGACTTCGAGCGCGGATTTAACGTTACCAGCTATGATGAGATTAAGACCGCGCTGGCCGATCTCCAAAAGCAGGGGATGACGTCTCTGATACTGGATCTGCGCAGCAATCCCGGAGGCCTGGTAGACCAGGCGAAGAAGATCACCAACCTGTTTCTTTATCGAGGCCAGCCCATAGTCACGCTCCGCGGGCGTCCGCAGATCTTCCCGACTCGCGAAGAAGTCGCGACGAACACCACTCCCGAGACGTTTCCGATCGTGGTATTGATCAACTCGCGATCAGCTTCCGCTTCTGAAATTGTTGCGGGAGCCCTGCAGGATCACGATCGCGCGGTGATAGTCGGCGAAAACAGCTTTGGCAAAGGCCTCGTACAGAGTGTGTTTCCTCTCTCGGACGGCTCGGGGCTCTGGCTTGTGACCGGTCATTTCTATACGCCGAGCGGACGGTTGATCCAGCGTGAGTACGCCAATCGATCCTTCTATGATTACTATCTGAAACGCGGAGACAAAGACGCGGTTCAGACCAGCGACGAAAAGCGCACCGATACTGGGCGAACAGTTTACGGAGGCGGCGGCATTCACCCAGACACGGTCGTGAAGTTCCCAACCCATGAAATCGAGCTTCAGCGCGTTTGGGTTGAGCCTCTATTTCAGTTTACGCGCACGCTTGTGGCGGGGCAGATTCCGGGATTCGCCGAATTCAAGATCGACAAAGTGTGCGATCACAAGCACCACCTGGCGGCTAGCGACTATCCGATTAGCGATAAGCTACTGGTGGCGTTCAAGACCTTTTTGCGCGCGCACAAGGAACTGAAAGCCGACGAGTCGCGTATCGACAAAGATGCAGACTGGCTGAAGCGACGGATTCGCTACGATGTAGCAATTGCCGCGTTTGGTGAAGAGAACGCTCGCGCTGCGTTGGCCGACGGCGATGTCCAGCTGCAGCGCGCGATAGCCGAGCTTCCCAAGGCGAAGGCTCTGGCGGAAGATATTCGGCGGATGCACGCGAGCGGCGGGACGCGGCGGAATTAAGGTGTTGTACTGAATCGGGAACGGAATCGGGGATTGCAAATTTGAGATTTGAGATTTGAGATGATTCAGCTCAAATTTCACTTTTCAATTTGCAATCCCCGATTCTTAGCTCCTGGATCTAATCTCCAATCTCACATCTCCAATCTCCAATCTCAATCCTCACAGGCGCATCCAGCCCCCCTATGCTATACTCGCCGAACATAGAAGCTCCATACCCAATGGGGGACTGATTGAAGGAGAAACAGCACGAAAACCAGGAGATGGTTCGCCTCTGGACGCGCGTAACCGTGCGGGTGATTGTCGTCCTTGGAGGGCTGCTGGTTGGCAGCTGGCTTCTTTATCAGATTCGCACCGTTCTGTTGTTATTGGTTCTCTCGATCTTCTTCTGCTACTTGATTGCGCCGATCGTTCATTTGATCGAGCAGCCCGTCTACATCGGACGCTACGAGATCAAAATGCCGAGGAGCATTGCGATCATCGTGGTGTACGTCTTGATCGCCGCCGGCTTCTTCGCGATCCTGCAACTGGTGTGGCCGCCGCTGTCGCAACAGGTGACCGAGCTTGTCAAAAACCTGCCCAATTATAGCAAGTCCGCACAGGCGAGCGTCACCAAGGTATTCAACGACGCCAACAGCTGGATGAAACACGTAAAGGTTCCTCAGCAATGGCAAGACGCAATCTTCACACGTGCCAGCGATATGGCGAGTTCCATCGCCGAGTGGCTGGCGGCACTAGTCGCAGGATCGTTTGGTTATGTGCAATATCTGTCATGGTTTGTGCTGCTTCCGGTACTGTCGTTCTTTCTTCTAAAGGACGCGTCTTCCTTCGAGCAAAACCTGTTGGCGTTGTTGCCCAATGAGCGGATGCAAAAGCGCGCTCACTGGCTGTTGATGGATATCAGTGGAACGCTTGCGGCTTACATTCGAGCGCAGATCACCGCATGCCTGGTAATTGGCGCGGTGATGATGATCGGGCTGACGCTGATTCAAGCTCCGTATCCGGTTGTGCTCGGCGCGATAGCCGGGTTGCTGGAGTTCATCCCGCTGGTCGGCCCGCTGCTCGCGGCAGTCATCATCTTTGGCCTGACGCTGACCGTGTCTTTCAAGACGGCGCTGGTCGTAGCCTTGTTCATTGCGTTACTTCGCATACTGCAGGACTACGTCATCTATCCTCGAATAGTCGGACGTGGAATCAAGATGCACCCGATAATGGTAATCCTGGCGATACTGGCGGGGGCGGAGATCGGCGGATTGATTGGGATCTTCCTCTCGATCCCGGCAGTCGGGCTGATCATGGTTTTCTATAACCACTACCTTGCGTATCGAGGCATACAGAATCTCCACGTGGTTGTTTCTGAGGATCAAGGCGACTCTTCAGAGGAAACCGAGCTTGCCGTCGCAGTCATCGAGTCGAGAGACCTGGATAAAGCCGGCCACTAGCCGGGAGGTCGGACGTTACCGAGGTAGAGCGGATGAAATCTCGATCACCTGATCATCCGAATGTGGCGAAGGTCTTAGAGAATTATGCAGAGCTACTGCGAAAGACCAATCGCGAAGCAGAAACCGCGAGACTGGAGAGCCGGGCGAAAGAGATTCGCGAGAAACGCAAAACTCAAAAGTAAGAACTAGACGGCCCGCCTCACGGCAAGAATGTGCAGTAGGAGATCTTCGCGCCGCGATTCAGCCAGATGTAATATTTCGTCCCTTTCGGCCATAACATCATGAAATGTAGACTATTGATGCAAGTCGGCACCTGGCTTGCGACAAAAACTTCAAACGAAGGAGTAAGCTCATGGCTCAAGATTTTGCAAAGCTTCCCGCTCCCGGATCGGTCAGGATAATAAACTTTACGCGTGCTCGAGTTGTACCCGGGTTTGTTCCCTGCACGTTCTTTCTGATCGTCTCCGGAACCAAGCCCTATCTCAATATGACGGTTGAGCTCAAACCGTTGGTTTACGTGCGCCAACCGGACTATTGGGGAATTGAGGTTGTCGGTTCATTACCCGGCATCGGTCTTCCCACTACAGCCCCTTATACGGTTGCTATTCCGCTGAACGGAATTCTGGGAAAAAAGGGGATCGAGGTGATCGGCGCAAACAAGAAGCAGATAATCAACGTCGCCAAGTGCAACCCAGACGACGTAGTAAAGGGGAGCTCGAAGAAGAAGTCTAAGTAGATCTCGTCGGTTTGCCGACTCCTGCCTTCTCAGAATTCATGGTTAGCCGCCGCCGGTTCGGCGTAATAATCGGAGACTGTTTGGCGGCGGCGCATCCATTGTCTATACTTTTCCCGTGCAAATGTATGGCGACCACGAGTTCTCCGGCAAACTCTTCATCGTTGAAGGCATAGACGGGTCGGGCAAATCCACTCAACTAAGCCTCCTTCAACAGTGGCTCAAGCGTGAAGGCTACATGGTTTTCTTCAGCGAGTGGAATTCTTCTCCGCTTGTAAAACAGACCACCAGTCGCGGCAAGAAGAAGCAGATGCTTACGCCGACGACCTTCTCGATGCTTCATGCCACCGACCTGGCAGACCGTATTGAGCGTCACATCATTCCTCCTCTGAAGGCCGGCGCAATCGTGCTGGCAGATCGCTACATCTACACAGCGTTTGCGCGTGACACCGCGCGTGGCGTCAGTCCGCACTGGGTGCGCGAGCTCTACCGGTTCGCGGTGAAGCCGACTATCGCTTTCTATTTTCGCGTGCCGCTCGATGTTTCGCTCAAGCGAATCTTGAGCGCGCGCGCCGGCTTGAAGCACTACGAGGCGGGAATGGATCTGGGGTTGAGCGACGACATCGAAGAGAGCTTCGAACTGTTCCAGGGAATGATCAAGGACAGGTACGAAGGCATGATCGACGAATTCGGTCTCAACGTGATCGATGCTACGCGTTCGATCGAAGAGCAGCAAAACGAGGTGCGTGCCATTGTGGAACGCGAAATCGTAGACGTGCCCAAGCACCCGCTGCCGCACCCCGCGTTCAGCGAGTTCTGGATTAATGGATAATCGACCTAACAATCACGCGTTTGAATTCTACGGCGAGGGGTTACCCGGAATCGATCTGTCGGAACTGCGCGGCAGACTGATTGTAATCGAAGGCCCCGACGGCGTTGGCCGCTCGACTCAAGTGTCGCTGCTCAAGCCGTGGCTGGAATCCAGCGGGCACGCGGTGCTCGACACGGGAATGACCCGGTCGGCGCTTGCGGGGAAGGGAATCAAGCAGGCCAAGGCGGGTATCACGCTCGGTCCGATATCCCTCTCGTTGTTCTACGCTACGGATTTTGCAGACAGGCTCGAGAACGAGATGATACCGGCGCTCAGGGCCGGCTTCATCGTGTTAACCGATCGTTATATCTACTCACTGATCGCGCGCGCGATTGTGCGAGGGCTCGACCCCGCCTGGATCAAGGCTTGTTATGGGCTCGCGTTGAAGCCCGACGCCGTGTTCTACATGCGCGGCGATGTGAGTGACCTCATCCCGCGGGTGTTGAGCAGCCCTACCGGGTTTGATTATTGGGAATCGGGGATGGACATTCATCTCGGCGATGATTTGTTCGACAGCTTTGGCGAATACCAAACCAGAATGTTGTCGGTCTTCGATTCGATGGTCGATGAGTACGGATTTGAAGTGATCGACACGACCCAGCCTATAGGAACGATCTATCGAACTCTCCAAGGCCGAATCGGCAACCTGCTGCGCGAGTTCTATTGAAGAGCTTTCCCCCCTAACTCGTTTTAACTTTGCGTTAAGAATTCTCCGCGCAAAGGTCCAAAGCACGCTAAGGATCACCAGCGTTTTGTTCTATTGCGATACGCAAGTCTGTATTAAACCTCTAGTAACGTCATCAGCGGTGACCCGAAATCAGTGCAGATCAAGTCCAGCCAGAATGGCATGGTGGTTGCTCATTCTTAGAACGAGCTTGAAGGGCGCGTCCAGCGCTTCTTTAAATTCCAGCTCGCGAGAAGAGGGGAGGAACCGATTATGCTTTGGACAATTCTTGTAGTTCTTATGATTCTATGGTTGCTGGGATTGATCGGCGGCGTCGGCGGAGGCTTGATTCACTTGCTGCTGGTCGTCGCCGTGATCGTTCTCATTTTCCAATTGCTTTCCGGTCGCAGAACCGTGGTGTGATTGTTGCGACTCGCGAGCGACCCATCGTGCGATTATGTTTCGCTAGTCGCGTCAAGCCACAGCCAAACTCCTTTGAGGGTTCAAGTGAGAAGAGCCAAAGTAGTTGGCTGTAAGACTGATAGACAGAGGGAGGTGTTGAAATGTCAATGGATCCGGTATGCGGAATGAACATCGACGAGCAGCAGGCCGCAGGCAAGAGCGATTATGAGGGCAAGACCTTCTACTTCTGCTCATCAAGTTGTAAGCAGAAGTTTGACGAGAACCCACAAGGCTACGCGAAGCAGCAGGCCGCCAGGAAATAATCGGCAGCTGACGATCGATTGTTTGACTAATGAATGAAGGCAATGCCCGGCCAGAGCCTAATAGACTCGGGCCGGGCAATATTTGGTTTACCACGGGACTGGAACGCATCATCGCGTGGGAGCGGGGTTAGTGGCCTTAACCGAATACAAACACAAACGCGATTTCGCCAGGACTCCGGAGCCGCGCGCCCGCGTCGCCAAATCCCGTCGCAATCCTCTCTTTGTCGTCCAGGAGCATCACGCATCCCGGCTTCACTATGATTTTCGACTTGAAGCCGACGGCGTGCTGAAGAGTTGGGCCGTACCAAAGAAACCAACACTCAATCCGTCAATCAAACGCCTGGCGGTGCACGTCGAAGATCATCCGGTCGAGTACGCGAGGTTTAGCGGTGAAATTCCCAGGGGAGAGTACGGAGCCGGCAAGGTCGAGATATGGGACAGCGGCACTTATGAGAATCTGCTCGCTGACAAACCTAAACCCGAGACGGTGGCTGAAGCGATCAAACACGGACACGTCGAGGTCAGACTCAAGGGTAAAAAGTTGAAAGGCAGTTTCGCGCTCGTCCGGATGGATGATTCAGGAACGCCATCCAGTAAGAAAGACAACTGGCTCCTGGTCAAGATGAAAGATGGCGCATCAAAGGCCGCTCGGGGAAAGGCTCATTCGAAAGCTCGGGCACGCTCGAGGAAATCGAAAGATCACGTCAAAGAAGGAGCGCCTCAGAACATTAAGCTCACCAACGAAGACAAGCTCATGTTTCCGGAGGCCGCGATAACAAAAGGAGACGTGCTGAGCTACTACGCGCGAATTGCTGATCGGATCCTGCCACATCTGCGAGATCGGCCAATCACCCTGGAGCGGTTCCCTGACGGAGTAACCGAAAATGCTCCTCACTTTTGGCAGAAGGACACGCCTTCGTACTATCCGTCCTGGATCCCGCGGGTCAAGATCGCCAGCGGGGATGGCGAGCACGTCAACTACGCTCTGGTGAATGACGTTCAAACGCTGTTGTACCTGGTCAACCAGGGAGCGATCACGTTTCATCCGTGGTTTTCGCGAGTCGAGAATCTCGATCGGCCTGACTACATTTTGTTTGATCTCGATCGAAGCAAAGCCACGTTTGCCGATGTCATAAGCGTCACCAAAGAGCTTCACCGTTTGTTGAAGCGGGAACACGTCAAGGCATTTGTCAAAACAACCGGGAAGTCCGGCTTACATGTGTTAGTACCGTGTCTGCAGTGTCGCGACTTCGATGAAGCGAGGGATTGGGCGATACAGATGGCCACGAAGCTTGTAGAGGCCCTGCCCGATACCGCCACGATTGAACGTAGCAAGGCGAAGCGAGGTGAAAAAGTCTACGTTGACGTGATGCAAAATATGCGTGGTAAACACGCGGTGCCGGCTTACTCGTTGCGTCCGGTTCCGCGAGCCGCGGTCTCGACGCCGCTGAGATGGAATGAGCTGACGGCGAAATTGAATCCGAAAAAGTTCAACTTGAAAACAATATTTCGCCGGCTCGCCCAACAGAAGAATGATCCGATTGCTGCCCTTGCGAAGTCCTACGATAAGCGCAAAGGGTGACTCGCCAAAATTCAGACCTGATCAACCTTGATGCTTGAAGTACTGCACCGCGCGCTCGTGCTTTTCGGCTTTTTCTCGAGTATCGAAAGTCCCGAGATTTTTTCGTTTGCCTGTCTTGGCATCCTTCTTACGAGAATAGAGCCGATATTTACCCGACTTCAGCTTTCTGATCATAGTGATAACCCCTATTAATCTCGCGGCAACACGCGTTCCTGCATAGGCTGCTGGCACTTCAATTGCCGACAAGCCTCGTAGCGTCTGTGTCCCGATCGAATCTGAATGAAATGAATTCATTTGGCGGAAGCGGCATGCATTCAAATGAAACGGGAGGATTGACGATGCCACAGGGAGACAAGGGAAAGTACACCGATAAACAGAAGCGGAAGGCCGAGCACATCGAGGAAGGTTACGAGAAAAAGGGTGTTTCCAAGAAGGAAGCCGAGAGCCGTGCGTGGGCAACGGTGAATAAAGAATCAGGCGGCGGGAAGAAATCCGGCAGCGGCCGAGGTAAGAAAGAGAGCCATGCGTCTAGCAAGAAGGGCGGCAAGAAAGGCGGCAAGAAAGGTGGCAAGAAGAGTAGCAAGAAAGGTGGGAAGAAGTAGTGTTGGAAATCGGCTACAAGCTCTGCAGTGAAGAACACGGACCAAACGATTTGATCCGCTACGCTCAGCAGGCGGAAGCCGTGGGCTTCACCTTTGCGATGATCTCAGACCATTTTCATCCGTGGACCGCCGAGCAGGGCCAGAGTCCTTTTGTCTGGAGCGTCATCGGCGCCATTGCGCACGCGACTAAACGGATCCGAATCGGGACCGGAGTGACTTGTCCTACCATCAGGATTCACCCGGCGATCATTGCTCAGGCGGCGGCAACCGCGACGGCGATCATGCCGGGGCGTTTCATGCTCGGGCTGGGTTCGGGCGAAAATCTGAACGAGCATATTTTCGGCGATCGATGGCCCCCTGCGGACATTCGGCAGGAAATGTTAAAGGAGGCGATCGAAGTGATTCGCCTGCTGTGGCGCGGCGGCGAGCAGAGCCACTACGGCGACTACTTCACCGTGGAGAACGCGCGCATCTACACTCTCCCAGACGAACCGCCTCCAATCTTAGTCGCCGGATCGGGTCCCAAATCCGCAGACTTAGCGGGTCGCGCCGGTGATGGGTTCATCTCGACCGCACCCAGGGAGGAACTGCTGGACAGGTTCAGGAACGCAGGCGGGGATGGCGCCGCTCGCTCTGGGAGTCTGCGGGGACTTTTATGTCGTGACGCGGAAGGTAACCGACGCTGCCGGGTTTTCAGTGATGGCCGCGGGAATTGCGCTGGCGCTGTTTTACGGTTTCTGGTTTGGGCTGACGGCTTATTTGCGAAGCGAGGGAAGGCGGTACCCTCTGCCCAGTAAGCTGGAACGCGGAGGCTTGAACGCAGTTAAACAAGATTAAGGCAGTCGAAGAGTGGACGCAGCTAATTCAAGGCGAGGAGCAAATTGTAATGGCAGATGCAAAAGTCACTACCGATCATGAAATAATCAGGAAATGGGCTGAGGATCGCGGCGGCAAGCCCGCGGCGGTGAAGGGCACAGGAATAGGCGACGATCCGGGAATTCTGAGAATCGACTTCCCGGGCTATACCGGCGAAGAGTCGCTTCAGCAAATAACGTGGGAGCAATTCTTCGACAAGTTCGAAAAGGAGCACATTGCGTTCCTGTACCAGGAGGAAACGGGGGACAACAACACCAGTCGGTTTTCCAAATTGATCAACCGCAACCAGCCTGACGAGACGGGACGAAAAAAGAGCGCCGGAAATTAACTGCTCACGCGTAAATGGGTGACGACGGAAGCTGCAATTATGCCAGCCAGGTTGCGCAAGGGAGCTAATGGCTAGAAAGAAATCGAGCAAGAACGGTAATGCCCTCGAGCGGTTTTCGCGGCAGGTGACGACGTGGTCCGGCAGTTCGTGGGCATTCATTGTCGCGTTCGGAGTAATAGTGGTCTGGGCCGTAACCGGGCCGATCTTCCATTACTCCGACACGTGGCAGCTGGTGATCAATACCGGCACGACTATCGTCACATTTCTGATGGTCTTCCTGATTCAACGAGCGCAGAACAAGGAATCGCTTGCGGTTCAATTGAAGCTCGATGAAATCGTAGCCTCGCTTGCGGGAGCGAGCAATCGTCTGATCGACGTCGAGGATCTCAGCGAAGAGGAAGTTGAGAACCTGCGCAAACACTATCAAGAGCTCGGGAAACTCCTTGAAGGGAAAGATGATCGAAAGTCCCACTCGATTGATGAGAAGCGTCCGAGCAAGAGGCGCGCAAAAAGAACATCGAGTTCGTAAAACGGTCATCGAAAACCGCAAGGACGAGCGCGGATTTCAAGGGGCTCTAATCTATGTCAAAAGTACAAACAGTCGAAGCAGAAGAAGTAAAGATCAAAGAACAGGAGAACGTAAGGAACGCGCTCAAGCTGAGCCCGGTTAAGGATGAGCCGCCGAAACCGGTAGCACAAACCAAAGACAAAGTCTGGTTTGGGGGATACGCGTTGGTGCTGATCGGTTTGGGAGCGTTGTACTATCTCTTCACCTTAAACTTTTTCGGATTCTCAGGTGATGCGATCGGGAAGTTCACAAGATACACCAAAGCAGCAATGTTACTCGTCCTGTTTCTGGGTCTTGCAAAGACATCTGAGGTCTATCTGATCGGCCGCATAGAGGATGCGGTCTACCGTTACAATCTCAAACGAATCCAGAGACTCATTGTGATTTTGATTCTCGCGTTTATTGCGGTCAACGCGCTCTTCGTCAATTGGTATACCGCGGTTGTTTCACTCGGAGTGATCTCTTTGATCCTGGGCCTGGCCCTACAGACGACGCTTACGAGCTTCATTGGATGGGTCTACATCATGGTGAGGACGCCATACCGCGTTGGCGACAGGATCAAGATGGGAGATGCTACGGGCGACGTGATCGACGTGAGTTACCTGGACACGACCCTCTGGGAGTTTGGCGGAGACTATCTATCGACTGACCATCCGACGGGCCGCGTAATCAAGTTCCCCAACTCGAAGGTCCTCAGTGCGGCGGTCTACAACTATTCTTCAACCCTGTTCCCGTACGTCTGGAATGAGATCAAGTTTAACATCGCCTACGAGAGCGATCTCGCCTTCGTTGAGAGAACCATGAAGGAAACCGCCGCGGAAGAAGTGGGTGAGGCGATGATGTCGCGGGTGCGCACGTATCGCGAGCTGCTCGCTAAAACACCGGTCGATCAGTTGGAAGTGCGGGAACACCCCTCAGTGGTGTTTCGAGTAAGCGACAACACATGGCTTGTCGCAATAGTTCGTTACCTGGTTCATCCGAAGCTGGCGGGACGGGTCAAAACACGGCTTATCAAAAAACTGCTTGAACGATTGAACGCGGAGCCCGACCTCGTCATGTTTCCAAAAGGGAATTCCCGGTAGCTTCCAACCATTAGGTCTATTGGATCGCACCGTCTGGCCGGTGATCGCTCACTGATCGTTCAACAGCTCGCCGAGCTCCTCTGCGCTGAGTTGATAGGTTTCGTTGCAGAAATGGCAGGTCAACTCCGCGCCGTTGTCCTCCCTGATCATGTCTTGGACCTCTTCGCCTCCGAGCGCTGAGATGATCAGCAGCGCGCGCTCGCGCGAACATTGACAACGAAAGCGCGGCTCCATCTCTTCGAGTAGTAAGAGATCCAGATCACCAAGGACTTCTCGCAGCATCTCTTCAGGCGAGTGACCCGCCCTGACCATGTCGGTAGCGTACGGCGCGCGGGAGATCCTGCGCTCCATCTCAGCCGCGAGCTTATCGTCGCTGCTGGGCATCATCTGCACGATATAGCCGCCGGCCGCAGCGACCCGTAAGTGATCGAGTGAGAATTGGGCCGTGTGCGGGTCGAGTGGGGCGTTCTCCGGCCCTTTGCCTTCCGCTCCGTCGAGGGTCATCAGCACACCCAGACTCACCGCGGAGTTGATCTGCTCGGATTTCGCAAGATAGTAAGCTATGTCTTCGCCGATCTCGCCCGACACGATCGGAACCATTCCACGGTAGGGCTCTTTCATTAAGCCGATTTCGAAACCGGCATCGCGAGTTACGTACAGGTTGCCTCCGCCGACAACCGAGGCCACATCGAACTTACCCCGCGGGTTCATTTCGGTGGCGTCGGCTTCAGGATTCGAGACGTAGCCCCGCACGTTCCCGTACGGATCAGCCTGCGCGACAATGCTTCCGATCGGACCCTCACAGGCGAAATGCACGGTCAGTTTTTCAAGGTCCTTTACGCAACTTCCCAAAAGCAATCCACCCGTAAGCGTTCGGCCGAGCGCCGCCGATGCAGTAGGAAAAGTGCGATGCCGCCGGCAGGCTTCCCCGACAAGGTTGGTCGTGACCGCTGCCATGCACCTGATCTGGTTGTCCGCCGCAGTCGCGTGAATTAATTGGTCAGTCATAAGTCAGTAGTCCTAGTCAGTGGTCAGTGGTCAGTAGTCAGTGGTCAGTAGTCAGTAGTCCGTAGTCCGTAGTCCATGGTCGGTTAAGTTATCTAAGAGCAAAGGCTAGGTACTACGGACTACGGACTAATCAGCAACCCGATCGCGTGCGGGAGCGAGCTGCGAATTGCAGTGAAATTCTGGACCGCGCCGCGTGTGCTTCCCGGCAAGTTAACAATCAAAGTCCTTCCACGTATTCCGCACACCGCCCTAGACAACGGTGCAAGCGGAGTCTCATCCAGACTGCGAAAACGCATCAGCTCCGCGAGGCCCGGTGCTTCCTTCTCTATCACCGCAAGCGTGGCCTCGGGCGTGTTATCTCGAGGCGCGAAGCCTGTCCCTCCGGTGGTGAAAATAAGATTCACGTCGCCGCGGTCGGCGTACTGGCGCAGCTTGTCGGAGATCAGGTCACGATCATCCGACAGAATCTCGGTAGCGGCAATCCGGCCGCCGAGCTTCTCGATCTCCGCGACGACTGCAGGACCGGAGCGGTCTTCACGTTCGCCTCGAGAAGCCGAGTCGCTGATTGTCAGTACGACCGCTACTAATTCAACTTTTGCCATTATGGTTTGGTCCGTGTTAAGTCCGCCGCGTAACGTTCAGAAGCCTGGTTGATAATATTGCAGCGGTCTGGGAGGTTTGTAAAATGTCCCGTAGTGTTCGGTTATTGTGAATTGTGACGGCTGGTCAGTCCGCGGAGGTTATCAAGCAACGCAGAATCCGGACACTACAGCTCAAGCGAGCTTAATGACGGCCTGCGGTGTGTAGGTTGATCCGGTCGGGCTCAGGTCGCTGCGCATTACGATAACCTGGGTTGCTTTGAATGCTTCGGCGCTGAAGCCGCTTTCGATCAGCGCTTCTGCAAGCTGAGCTGCGTTCTTCGGTCCGCGCAAACGACCGAGCGTCAGATGAGGTGAGAACTTTCGCTTCTCGCGAGCGAAACCTTCTCGTTCCAGCTCGGCTTCCAGGTTTGAGTAGAGTTGCTTGAGCGCATCGGGAACTTCAGGCAGGCCGATCCACAATACACGAGGACTGCGAGTAGAAGGAAAGCATCCTGCTCCGCTGATTTCGATTTCGAACGTGTTAATTCCGACGACGGCGCGCTGCACCGCCCTGGCAACGTTTTGGATTCGAGTCGCCTCGACCGCACCGAGAAACTTCAAAGTCAGATGAATGTTCGACGGCTTAGTCCAGCTCACCTGAGCATCGATCGCTTTCAATTGTGTTTGGAGATTGCCGATCCGCTCTGAGATTGAATCTGGAATCTCGATGCAGATAAAGGTGCGGACAGAGTCTTTCTTCGCTGAGCCAGCCGGTGACATCGCTCGATCTTACTCAGAAGCAACAGATGATTGACCGGTTACACCGACCATATCTTTGAGAGGACTCGCTTGAAGTTACCGCCCAGGATTCCTTCGATATCCTTGTCTGCGTACTTGCGGCGAATCAGTCCTTCGGTGAGATCATACATTCGCTTCGGATGATTGATTCCTTCGATATCGATCTTCTCCCGGAATCCGTAAAACTGCCCTTGTAGCCGGCACGCAACTGCCTGTTCAGCTCCGGAGGCATTGCGTCGTAGCCGTACAAATCGATGTCGCTGCCGACTCCGAGATGCTCGGGCCCTACGAGCTTCGCTACGTGATCGAAGTGATCCAGTTCGTGCTCGATTGTGGTCGGCTCGTCAGCCTTCACAAACATTCGCACGCCGGTGATGCCCATCACGCTGTCCGCTGCGCCCATTTTCTTTATCACTTCGTCGGTCTTGCAACGAGGATGTCCCGACACAAGAGCGCGGCAGTTCGAGTGGGTTATCAACACCGGTTGTTTGGAAATCTCGAATCCGTCAAGCGTGGTCCGGTCGCCGCAGTGTGAAACATCGGCCGCCATCCCGACTTTGTTCATTCGCTCGATTATCGCGACTCCGAAATCGCTGATGCCTTCATCGGCGTTCGGTTGAACCGTTGCCGATCAAGTTCCGGGCGTTGTAGGTCAGTTGCGATACCCGCTGACCAACGCCGTGGAAAAAGTTTACGTCGGCGGGCGTTCGAAATTGCTCTGAGTTTTGCAAACCCAGCAGCACGCCGATCTTCCCCGACTTCTTGACTCGCTCGAGATCAGCCGCGCTATCGATACGCATAAGATCGTCGGTGTGGTCCGCGATCAAGCCGTTCCACGACGCAAAAAACTTGAGAACTTCCAGGTAGGCGTCCGGCCCTCCCATTCCGACCGCGATATGAAAGACGTTGATGCCGGAATCTTTGAAGGGTGGGAATTCAGCCGGTGTGAAGGTTTCCGGATTGGCAAACCACTTCGCCTGCTTTGTGAAGTTGAGCGTAAACGGACTGAGCATGTCGATGACCGTCGATCGCTTGACCAGGTCAACCGCACGCGCCGAGTACTCTTTAGTTGACCACGCGAACACGCGGTAGCGGCCGCGATTGATCATCGGCGCCGCGAGTGACATCAGCCCCGCGCCGGCGGCTGACTTCAAAAGTTCCCGTCGAGTCATTCTCATCGACATCCAGCCTTCATAAGGGCCCCCTTACTTACGGAGGCGGTAGGATCGAACAGATACAGTTGTTGTCGGTCATTTTCATGTCAGTGATTTGACATACGGTTTTGTTCGGGCTCACTTGAATAATCGCGGTGCCCGCGCCGACGCCGTTAGCCGAGGTGTCCCATTGAATGTGCACTCTGCGCGCTCCTTTGGTGTCGTCGATACTTCCAATGCAACCTCTCGTAGTGATGGTTCCCGTGCCGGAGGCTGCAAGAACACCGCCGCAGCAGAACCTGTAAGCGCCGCTCACGGCATCGATCAGCACGACGTTGCCCGGGTTCACGTCGTCCTGCAGGCAGAAGCTGAAGCCAGTCACCGTGAAGGTGCAAGAAGCCGTGTTCCCCGACGTGTCAGTAGCCGTGCAGGTGACTGTGGTTGTGCCGACGGGGAAAGGCGATCCCTGAGTTAGAACAACGCCGTTCTGGTTTCTGCAGACAACAACAACGCCGGGGCAGTTGTCGGTGGCGGTTACGTTCAGCGTCGCGGTCGTGGTGGTGGCGGGCGGACAGCTTGCCGGCGCTACAAAAGTGCCGTTTGGCGGACACATAATCGTAGGAGGCTGCATATCTTGAACCGTGACTGTGAATGAACAGCTGGCGCTGTTGTGCGAGGCATCCATTACGCTGCAATTGACGGTAGTTGTTCCCTTCGGAAAAGCAGAACCCGAAGCCGGCGAGCAAGTCGGAGCCAGACCGGGGCAGTTGTCAGTAACCGTCGGCGGCGGATATGTAACGACCGCCGAGCATTGATTCGGATCCGTTGGCTTGGTGATGTTTGCCGGGCAGGTAATCGACGGCGGCTGAGTGTCGTTGACAGTTACAGTGAACGAGCAGCTGGCTGTGTTGTTCGACGTATCGCTGACGCTACAACTTACTGTAGTGGTGCCCACGGGAAAGCTCGACCCCGAAGCCGGCGAGCAGGTAGGCGTCCCTACATTCGGGCAGTTGTCGCTGACCGTAGGAGACGGATAATTGACGATGGCTGAGCACTGATTAGGGTCATTGTTCCTCGTGATATTGGCCGGACAGGTGATGCTCGGCGGCTGAGTATCATTGACCGTGACAGTGAATTGGCAGCTACCCGTATTATTCGATGAGTCGGTCGCCATGCAAGTGACTGTCGTTACGCCCTTCTGAAATGTCGAGCCCGAGACGGGCGCACATGTCGGAGTAAGCGGGCCGTCACAGTTATCGTTTGCAGTCGCGGTGTAGCTGGCGGTTGTCGAACACTGGTTGGGGTCTGTGCTCTTGACGATGTTCGCCGGACAAGAAACCGCGGGCGGCGTTTGATCAATAACCGTAATGGTGAACGAGCACGGCATAGACGTATTTCCGAAAGAGTCGCTTGCCGTGCAGGTGACGGTTGTGGTGCCGCGCGGGAAGGTTGATCCCGACGCCGGCGCGCAACTGACCATGCACCCTTGTCTGGGAGTCGCCGCCTCTTTGCCTCCGACAACTTTAGACGTAGGGGGTTTATTCCCGCCGCCGTTTTCGCAGGGACAATCTGCCACCGCGGTAAAGTCGACCACCGCCGAGCAGTGAGTCGCATCCGTAGAGGGTGCCAAATTCTCCGGGCAAACAATCGTCGGCGTTGTGGCGCAAGGCACGAACTCATAAGAACCAACATCGCAAGCCGAACCTTGCGGCCTGCCAATGCCGCGCTGATCGCTTGTGACCACCGCAGTTGGAGCGCCTACCTTTGGGCGATCGGGATTACCAAACACATCAGTGCAGTCGGGGGCGGCGTTGATCGCGACGCTTCCGGGAAGTAAGGCGTGCGTCTGTGTGGGGCCGCCGTTATCGGCAAGCGGACCGAGATTGAGTTGCGCCGGGGTCACCACCGTGAAGCCTGGGCAGGTTCCGTTAGTGGTGAAGTTGACTCCGGTGGCATTGAACGTCCCCGCGTTGGAACAATCACCTCCGGACGTGCTATTGGCCACGATGGAGTTTTTGATGTTCATTGTTTGGCCGGCGAGGTTGGCGATGCCGCCACCGCTGCTAGCGGAGTTGCCGGACAAGGTAGTGAAGCTAATGTTACTTGTGCCTGCTCCGTTTTGGATTCCTCCGCCGACGTCAGTTGCGGCGGAATTGCCCGATAGAGTGCTGTTGAGGATCGTCAATGTTCCGTTGCCATTGTTTGCGATGCCACCGCCGCCCCCAGCTACTCCCATGCCAGTAGATGAATTGCCGGATAGAGTGCTGTTGGTGATTGTCACCGAACCGGATTCGCTGTCGATCCCGCCGCCAATAGCAGACGCGGAGTTGCCCGACAAAGTGCTCTCGCCGATCGTCAGCGCGCCGTCATTGCTTATGGCGCCACCGGAGACGGAAGAGTTAGCGGAAAGCACAACATTGGTTAGCGTCAGCGCGCCGGAATTTCGTATACCAGCGCCCGAGCCGGCGATGCTTCCATCACTAATCGTCAATCCCGATATTGCCGCGGTGACCTTGCCGTTGACCTCGAAAACGCGGAATGCATGGTTGCCGCTGACTATGATTGAGAAAACTCCCGGTCCATTAATGGTCAGGTCTTCAGTGATCGCAGGCAGTTGACCCGAAGTCAGCGTGATCGTGCCGGCAAGCTCGTCCTGAAAATCTATGCTATCAGCGCCCGGGTTCGCATTCGCGTCGAGGATTGCCTGGCGCAACGAGCCGTCGCCGCTGTCATCGAGATTCGTAACCGTGAAGTTATTTGCCCGTACGCGCGTCGTGCCATTCGTTAGCGACATACCTACCCACGCGACTAGAATCAGCGCTACGATCGCTACCCGGCTCGTTATCTTGGTCATGATGTCTCTCCTGGAACTCGTTCTCGAGGACGGCTTCTTTTGGGGGAGTTGAAGGCGCTCTCTACTATTTAGAACTGACTTCAATTGGGTAAGGCGCAGTCTATCCAATGGCTAGAGGCGGTGTCAATTTGAGCGCAGTGTTCGGTTATTGGGTTGCTGACTAGTGACGGGCCGGTCAGTCCTTCAGCAGGATCGAGACGGTCGCAACAAAGTTCGACACCGCCAGATCGAGTTTGCCATCGCTATTGAAGTCTCCCACCGCGACTGATTGTGGATTGAGGTCCGTGCCGAAGTCGGTCTTCGGCCCAAAGCTGCCCGTGCCCGTGCCCAGCAGAATCGAGACGGTGTCGCTAGCATAATTCGTCACCGCCAAATCCTTTATACCATCACCATTGAAATCCCCCACCGCGACAGAGAATGGCTCGGTGCCCGTGCCGAAGTCGGTCTTCGCTCCAAACGAAACGGGTTGGACCGCCGCCTCTGGCTTTAGCAGCCCGCCCAATACGACCACGAGCAGGCTCAGCGACAGAACACGTGAAAAACGGATCATGCCGAAGAAGTTTTGTCGTTGCATTTTGCGATCTCCTTTACCCAACGGTCTTGAATCACGCAGGCGGGGAACGCCTGCGATCCTGCCTCGCTGCCCTGTCACATCCACGATTGGAAGGAGCGCCATTCACTTTCGCTTAGAGTCTTTGTTTGGGGCAGAACTAACTCGCCACTAAAGATAGACGTAAAACCTGACGGAACAATTCACTTTTTTCGGCGGTGCCTTAGCTTGATTTGGAGTGCGGTGGAAAGGTACTCCGCGACGCCGCTTTCCCTTCCCGTCGATTCGATCACCAAACAAAAGCGGCGTCGCGGAGTACCTTGCCGCCGCACTCCAAAGAAACGCCAGCCTGCGAGATTCAAATTAACACGCCGCCAAATCTTTTGCGGCTTTGGATAGGAACAACTAGAATGAACCTATCGCAAAACGTCGGCGGACGGAGAGCGCACTCGTACGGGAGTTGATTTTTGGAACAGGTCGTAAGTTTTCTGTTCAACCATAGAGAAGCGCTCTTCTCAAAGAGCCAGTTTAGTTTCGGCGCTCGTCCTTCAGTGCTGGTGCTTATCGCGCTTATTGCTGGTCTTGGGTTTCTCCTCTATTTTCTTTACGCCGTTCCCTCCGTGAGACTCGCGCTTCGCTGGCGCCTGGCTTTGATCGCTCTCAGATGCGCGCTGGTTGCAGTGATTCTCTTCTGCGTTATGCGGCCGGTGATCGTCGTTCCATCGGTGATTCCGCAATCGAGCTACGTCGCAGTGATGATGGATGACTCGTCCAGCATGAAGCTTCCAGACGATGGAAGCCGCACGCGGCTCGATTCAGTAAAGCAACTGATGTCGGCCGGCAGCGCGTTCTACGCCGCGCTCGCCGACAAATTCAAGCTTAGGGCTTACAAGTTTTCGTCGACCGCCGAAAGGGTGCAGAACGCAAGCGAGCTTTCCGGCAACGGCGACGAGACGAGTCTCACCTCCGCACTCGATCACGCCTCGCGAGAGTCGGCAGGCTTGCCGATGTCCGGGGTGATCGTGATCAGCGACGGCGCGAACAATTCGGGAGCCAGCGATGACGATCGCTCCAATACGCTTGCGGCGACGCTTGCGAACCTGAGGTCCCGCAATCTTCCGGTATTTGCGATAGGAGTTGGACCGGAGAGCCTTGAAGGCGACGTCGAGCTGGTGCGAGCAACAGCGCCTCGACGCGCGCTCGCGGGTTCCCCGGTAACGGCCGAGCTGTTGGTGAAATCCGGCGGCGCTCGAAAAAGCGTTACCGTAGATCTTAACGAAGACAACCACTTGCTCAGGTCGCAGGAGGTTCCCGTTCAGGGCGACTCGACCACCGTAGCTCGTGTAACGTTCACTCCATCGTCACCCGGTGTTCACCACTACACGCTGGTCGCGAAGCCGGCGCCCGACGATCCGATCCCCGACAACAACTCGCAGGAAATTGTCATCGATGTTGTGGATTGGAAGCCCAGGATTCTCTACGTCGAAGGTGAGCCGCGCTGGGAATACGCCAAGCTGCGCGAGTCAGTAGCCGAAGAGAAGAATATCGTTCTTGTCTCGGTTCTGCGATCAGCCGATGGAAAGTTCTATCGACAGGGAGTCGAAAACGCCGACGAATTGGTGAACGGTTTCCCCAAGTCCGAAGAAGAGCTTTTCAAATACGACGCTCTGTTTCTCGGGAGCATGGAAGCCACGTTTTTTACGTTCGACCAGTTGAAGGCGGTAGAACAATTTGTTTCACGGAGAGGAGGTACACTTTTGGCTCTCGGCGGCCCGAAGGCTTTTAACGCGGGTGGCTACGGGAACACGCCGCTAGCCGATCTGCTGCCGATCTTTCTGAACGGTAACCAGGAAAAGACGACCGATAGCCAGACATTCAAAGCCGCTCCCGCCGACCGCGGCCGCGACCATCCAGCCGCTCGACTGGTCGATCAATCAGATGCCAATGCGAAGGCGTGGGAGCAAATGCCGGCGATCACCCTGCCCGAGGTAATAACCGATCTGAAACCCGGCGCTTCCGTGATCCTCGAAGCACGCAACATCAAAGAAAAGAATCGAGTCGCTCCGCTGCTCGTTGAAGAAAGGTACGGACGCGGAAAAACGATGGTGCTGTTGGCGTCCGATACCTGGCGTTGGCGAATGATGCTCGAGTCAAAAGACAAGTCGTTTGAAACCTTTTGGCGGAACCTGATGCGGTACACGGTTGAGTCGGCGCCGCGGCCGGTCGAAGCGTCGACCGAGAGAAGCTTCTACGGAACAAACGAACAGGTTCTCATTCGAGCGTCCGTCGCGGATGACTGTATCGCGTCGAAGTGACCGCGCGGCGCGCGGGATCGAAACAGGGCCCGGCGCTTGAATCCGCGCAAACCAGTTTCACCGTTGGTCCTCTTAACAGGGAGGCGCGCAACGCGGCACAGAATAGAGAGCTGTTGAAGCGCATCGCCAGCGAGACGGGCGGCGGCTATTACACTGCCGGGCAAGTGGACAAGCTCCTTGATGACATCACTCACACTGAGAACGCGAGTTCGATTCGGGTGAGCTACGACCTTTGGGATATGCCGATAAACTTTCTTCTTGTAGTTGGCTTAGCCGCGGGCGAGTGGTTCATCCGCAAACGCAAAGGCCTCGCTTAGCTTCGTTCAGTTAAGAGGAATCAGAATGAAGGCATTCGTTCCCGACCGCTTATTCCATTCCGACCGCTCATTTCTTCCCGACCTGTCGTCCTCACAAGGGTCAAGCGTAAGACGACGAAGGTTTTCTCTGCGAGGTTTCTGCGCCCTCAGCGTCTCTGCGGTGATTGGCCTGTGTTCGTGCGCGATGGGCGCGCATCGCAACGACAATCAACAATCGACTAAGCCGCCCGTTGAACAAGAAGCCGCCAAGCCGAACACGGCGATCAGAAAATCGGCGGTGACCGATCCAAACAAATTCGCAGTTATCGTCGCGGGCGTCGGCGGTGAGGATGCTTACAAAAAGAAATTCACGGCGCAGGCCTTGCGGCTGCGTGAACTGTTGACCGGGCAATTTGGCTTTGCGGAGAAGAATGTTTCTCTGCTGACCGAAGTGCCGGCGGCGGGAGGAGAGGACGGCGCACGAGAGACCGGCGCCTCCGCTTCCAAACCCGCGACAGCCGACGAAGTGCGAAGAACGTTTGCGGCTATCAAGTCGGCCGCCAACGCCGAAAGCTTCGTGCTTGTGATTCTGATCGGGCACGGCTCATTCGACAATCAACAGGCTAAGTTCAATCTGGTCGGCCCCGACCTCACCGCAAAAGACTACGCGGGGTTACTTGGGGCGCTACCCGGGAAACGCTCGGCGTTCGTCAACTGCGCCAGTTCATCGGGCGAGTTCATCAAACCGCTCTCGGCTGAGGGACGCATTGTAATCACCGCTACGCGCAGCGGAAGCGAGCAAAACGCAACGGTGTTCGCGGAGCACTTCATAGCGGGGCTGGCCGATTTTGCGGCGGACGCTGATAAGAACGGCCGCGTCTCGCTGCTCGAGGCATTCACTCACGCGAGCAAGCTGACGGCTGATTGGTACAAGCAAAAGAACCGGCTGGCGACCGAACACGCGCTCATCGACGACAACGGCGACGGCGTAGGTCACGAAGAAGCGACTGGCGGAGACGGCTCGCTTGCGAAGCTGGTTTTTCTCGATTCGAAGCAACTCGAAGAAGCGGGCGGAGACGCGGAGCTTACAAAGTTGATCGCGCGTCGGCAACAGCTTGAAGAGGCCGTGGAGAAGCTCAAGGCTCGCAAGAGTGAAATGAAACAGGAAGAGTACGACGCCGAGCTCGAGCGATTGCTGGTTGATCTGGCAACGGTGAACCAGGAGATCAAGGCGAAACAGAAGAAGTAATAATGTAGGGGCGGCCCTCCGTGGCCGCCCCTGACTGATTAAGGAGGCTCTCAATGCAGACTACAGACTTCCCGTTTGCACGCCGCTACAACAGTCTGCGCCTGCTTGGGTTCGACTATTCTTCTGCGTCCGCTCTTTATTCGATTACGCTTAAGACTGATGCCTCACGCCCGGTCTTTGCTGACATCAACCTCGCGAAGAGAGTACTTAGTGTTTTGCTCGATGATCGAACATTGGCGCGGCTGCGGCTTTGTGCATACACTCTCTTGCCGGACCACATGCGTCTGCTTGCTGGGGTCAATCAATCTGGCAAAGACCTTTCATCGGTGCTTGGCGCATTCGAGAGCTTCACCACTCAAGTCTATTGGAAGCGCTGTCGTGAGATTATGGAGACGCGATCTATCGCGCTGCCATCGAAATCAGTTCAGAAAAGCACGCGTGAGGAATCACGGCGAATGCTCCAGGCAATGACTGAAGGTCGCCTAACCTTGAGGCCTGAGGCTGTTGAACTGCAGGATTGGCCTCGGCCGAAGCCCGAACAGTTCTTAGGGAAGCATCTGTGGCAGCGCTCTTTTAATGATCGCGTGATCAGAAACGAAGCCGAATTCCGGGAGACCGTTGACTACATAATGCTGAATCCGGTACGACGAGGCTATCTATCAAAGCCAGAATTCTATCCGTTTTCAGGTGTCGGAATTGGTGAATCCATCGTGGAGAACAGGGTGCGTCGAGTGTGATCCGGGGCGACCACGGAGGGTCGCCCCTACATGTTGTAACGCCTATGAAGCGATCGGTGCTTATCATTGTATTGTTGCTGTTTGGTTGCTCCTTCAACTCGGGCGCGGCGCAAGACGTGTCCATCGCGCGCGGCAAACAACTACTTAAACACGGCGGCTACAAGGAAGCGATCGCGCTCTTCACCGCGCTCGTCTCAAAGAACCCAAACGACGCCGATGCCACCGAAGGCCTGGCGCGCGCACTTATCGAAACCGGCGACTACTCGAGCGCGGAGAAAAGATCGCGCGACTTCTTGAATGCCCACCCGTCGGAAGCGGCGCTGAGGATAGCTCTCGCTGAAGTTGCATTTCAAACCGGCCGTTACGCCGAAGCCTCTTTAGAGTTCGAACGCGCCGCAAAAGATGCAAAGGGCGTCGTGTTGCTGCGAGCAATGCTGGGTCGAGCGCGCGCGCTTTTTATTCAAGGCAAAGAGGACGAATCGAGAACGGCGGCTCAGGAGTTCGTTGCTTATTACAACAACAATCAACCGAAAACGGCGGAGGAACTGACAGCAATCGCCGAAGCGCTGGTCATTCTCGAAAAGTTCAAAGACGCCAACGAGTTGTTCATCGACGCTCGCGAGGCCGATCCAACTTCAGCCGAGGCATTCATCAGCCAGGGTGAGTTGCTAAACGAGAAATACAAGTACGGTGAAGCGGCGAGCCTCTTCGCGGACGCTCTGAATCTCAATTCGAATTCCGTTCAAGCGCACCTCGGACTGGCGGCGAGCAAGCAGTTCGAGTCAAAGGAAGCTCAGTTGCTCGAGGTCAACAAGGCCCTCGACGTGAATCCAAATTGCGTGGCGGCGCTTGCGCACCGGGCGTCGATCGACGTGGAGTCGGTCAATCACGAAGCGGCCATGCAGGAAATCGATCGCGCGCTCAAGGTAAATCCAAACGCGCTCAATGCGATCGCGGTTCGAGCCGCGATGTTCTTTCTAACCGATCGAAAGTCTGATCTGGACGCCGAGATCAAACGCGCACTTGCAATCAATCCTCATGCGGGTGAGGTCTTCGATACGCTTGCGCAGTTTGCCGTAAACAATCGCCGCTACACGGATGCGGTTGCGTTCGGGCGGCGCGCGCTTGAACTCTCTCCCAATCTTTGGCGCGCGCGAACTCAGCTTGGCATCCAGTTGATGCGTATCGGCAGAATAGATGAAGGGCGTGCTGAACTCGAGCGAGCTTTCAAGGGCGATCCTTATAATCTTTGGGCCAAGAATACCCTCGACTTGCTCGATACGATGAAGGATTACGACGAGACCGTGCGCGGGCCCTTCTTGATCAAGTCATCTCCGAAAGAGACCGGAGCGCTGGCAACGTACGCAGCCGACCTTGCTGAAGAAGCTCACAAGAAGCTGACGGCAAAGTATCGTTTTACACCGCATGGCCCAATCATGGTAGAGGTGTTTCCAAACCATAACGACTTTGCGGTGCGCACGCTGGGGCTGCCGGAGCTTGGCGCGCTCGGAGTGTGTTTCGGGACCGTGATCGCGATGGACAGCCCGGCGGCGCAAAAGGCGGGCGAGTTCAACTGGGGGAGCACGTTGTGGCATGAGTTTACGCACGTGATCACGCTCGAGATGACCGATCATCGAATCCCGCGGTGGTTCTCGGAAGGGTTGTCAGTATTCGAGGAGCGGCGCGCAAAGGAAGGCTGGGGCGACAAATGGTCTCTCCAGAATCTGAAGGCGATCAAGGACGGCCGCTTCGTCAAGATCAGCGATCTTGACGCCGCGTTTACGCAGCCAAAAGCGCCTGACGGCGTCCCGCTGGCGTACTTCCAGGCCTCGATGGTTTGCGACTTCGTCGATGAGAAATTTGGCTTCGAGACCATTCTGAAGATGCTATCGCAGTATAAGGACGGCGCTTCGACAACCGATGTTCTCCAGCGGGTGTTGAAGCTTACGCCGGCGGATTTCGATCGGACCTTCACGGAGTACATCCGCTCGAAAGCCGGTGGATGGCTTGAAGCGCTGGGAAGCGGCCCGGTACACGCGCCGGCAGGCCAGACGCCTTCAAAGGAAGCGTTGCTTGCGGTGTTGAAGGCCAATTCAAACGACTACTTTGCCAACGTTCGGCTCGGCGCGATCTACAAGAATGAAGGCGAGCCGGACAAAGCATTAGAACTCCTGAGGCGCGCCGCGGAGGTGTTTCCTTACTACGCCGGCGAGGGCAATCCGTATTCGCTGTTGGCGGACATCTACGAATCGCGCGGCCAGAAGGCTGAAGCCGCGGGCGCGCTGGAAACACTGATGCGTTACAACGAAACGAATGCTGCCGCGTTGGCTAAGCTCGCGGAGTTGAAGATCGCAATAGGTGATCAGAAGAGCGCAGTCGAAGCGCTGAAGAAGAGCTTCTACATACAGCCTTTCGACCCCAGCTTGCACAAGCTCGCGGGCGGCGTTTATCTTGACTTGCGGGACCCCTCGCAAGCGATTCGAGAGTTTCGAGTGGAAATAGCACTGGCGCCAGCTGATCTAGCGGGAGCACATTACGACCTTGCCCGTGCGCTTGAAGCGGCAGGCGATCGAACGGAGGCCCGCCGCGAGGTGCTGCGCTCGCTCGAGATCGCGCCAGGGTTTGATCTGGCGCAGGAGCTTTTGTTGAAGCTGAGGGCGCAGCCTAAGAAGCCATAGAGGACAAGGAGTCGGGAATTGCAAATTGCAAATTACAAATTGAAAATTGCAAATTACCGGCGTGCCGCCGTGGTGAGTTGGGTGGCGCTTTCTATAGCGTCGTTGACGCTGTTGGTTGCGCCCATGACTCGTTCGGCGGCGAGCGGTGGTGCGGATAAACCCTTTCACTACGAAGACGACAGGTTGGGCGAGCACAAAGACGAGTCCGACAAGTTCAAGTTCGTGAGGATCAAGAACTATCAGATGTCGCCGGGCGACCATCTGGGTGACGGACCGGTTGAATGGTCGCACGACTATCCCGAAGCGGGGCTTCACCTTTCAAAGATCCTTTCCGAGTTATCAAAGCTTCAGGTCGTGTTGGACGAGAATGAATGGATCTTTTCCTTTGCCGATCCCAACCTGATGAAGTATCCGTTCGCATACATGTGTGAAGTCGGCTACATGCAGTTGACCGATGAGGAGATCGCCGGCATGCGCGAGTATCTTCTTCGCGGCGGGTTCATTCTTGTGGATGATTTTCGCAGCGCCGGCCAGATGCGTAACTTTGAATACTACGTTAAGCGGGCGTTTCCCGAGGCTGAGTATCAAATGAAGCCGCTCGATATTACACATCCGATCTTCAATTGTTTCTTCTCAATCAAGACGCTTGACGTGAGGCCCCCTTACGACCGGGGCAAGCCTCAGTTTCTTGGTTTCGAGGACAAGCATGGGCGGCTGATGATGATCATCAACTACAACAACGATGTCAGCGACTACTGGCAGTGGTCTGGCAACCCTTTCCAGCCCTTGCCCGCCGAAGACACTCAAGGCGCTTACAAGTTTGGCGTCAACTATGTCTTTTACTCGTTGACGCACTAATGGGAAAATGATGAATGATGAACGATGAATGATGAATTTGAGACCGATTCATCGTTCATTATTCATCGTTCATCATTAGGAGAGAAATGGCGATAGATACTCAACAAATAGTCAGGGAAGATGAGCTGCTTGATAAGCTTGTTGCGGCGCGCGAGCGCATTCTGCACGAAATTCGCAAAGTCATTATCGGACAAGACGAGGTCGTCGATCAGGCGCTGATCTGTCTTTTTGTCGGCGCGCATTCTCTGGTAACCGGGGCGCCGGGGCTGGCCAAGACGCTCTTGATACGAACCATCGCAAACGTGCTCGATCTCTCATTCAAGCGGATTCAATTCACGCCTGACTTGATGCCATCGGACATCACCGGCACCGACATCATCGAAGAAGATCGCGCGACCGGACGCCGGGAGCTTGAGTTCATTCGAGGGCCAATCTTCGCCAACATCATCCTCGCCGATGAGATCAATCGCACGCCGCCCAAGACCCAGGCCGCGTTGCTGGAAGCTATGCAGGAAGGATCGGTGACCGTTCAGGGCGAGACCTACACTCTGCCGCAACCGTTTTATGTTTTGGCGACCCAGAACCCAATCGAAATGGAAGGAACCTATCCGCTGCCCGAGGCTCAGCTCGATCGGTTTATGTTCAACATCAATATTGACTATCTGAGCGAAGACGACGAAGTAGATGTGGTGAATCAGACGACGTCGGTCCAGGACATTACCTTCGAGAGAGAAGTTACCGGGCCCGACATTCTCTCTTTTCAAAGACTCGTTCGTCGCGTGCCTGTCGCGGAATCGGTTACCCGTTACGCGGTGAAACTCGTCGCTGCGAGCCGGCCGGTGACCGAAGGCTCGGCTGATTTCATAAAGCGCTGGGTGAATTGGGGCGCGTCGGTTAGAGCTTCACAGTTTTTGATTCTCGCCGGCAAAGCTCGAGCGGTTATGAGTGGGCGCTACAACGTTTCGATCGAAGACGTACGCGCGCTTGCGTATCCGATCCTGCGACATCGAATACTCCTGAACTTCCATGCCGAGTCCGAGCGAGTGAAGCCGGACGATGTGATTCGGAAGTTGATCGAGATAGTGCCAGAACCAAAGTCGGGGTTGTAGGGGAGACGAGACTTGCACAGAGCAGCGTTGTTGATTGGGATCGCGCTAATGATGGCCGCAGTGTGCGCGGGAGGAACTCGCACTGACCGAGAACGCGAAGGGCTGAAAGGACCAGTTGGAATGGTCCATGTTGAAGCCGCCAGGTTCTTTGCCTTTGAGGGGAAACTCAAGGAAGGCCCACGAGTACGGCGCGAACGAAGAACCTACAACGAGAAAGGTGACTTGGACCACGTAGCCGTCTATGACGGCGAGTATGTGATCAGCTCGCGGTTCTATTTCTCCGAGAGCGGCGACACGCAGTCGGAGATCGCCCACATCCGCAAAGGCTTTGAGGGGACTCCTCCTGGACTCCCCACTGCCAAAGGGCAAGGCGTAGACACGCTTCGCTTTAAATTGACTAACAAGACCGACGCGGCCGGTAACCGAATCGAAACTGCAACGACTGCCGAGGACGGCACACTGGTTCGTAAGCTTATTTATTCTTATGACAAGCTGGGCAACTTGACTCAAACGGCTCAATATTCCGGTGATGGCAAGCTGGCGCACAAGTGGATCTACAGCGCGACCAGGGACATCAAACAACACGACGAGTTTGGTGAGGCGGGAGCTCTGGTATCTCGCGAAACATACTCGTACGAATACGACGCACGGAACAACTGGATCAAGAGAGTCGGTTCGAAGCAGGTTGCAGTAGTTGGACAAGCCGAGCCATTTGAAGCTACTTATCGAACGATCGCCTACTATCCGCCGCTCGGCGAGTTTCAGGCGAAAGGCGCCTTGGTTCCCGCCAGTGTCTCGCGACGGACGGAACGTGAGCTCAGCAGTTTAGATGGCAATGCCAGGAGGCGCATTGAGCCCCGTTATCCGGTGGCAGCCCGCGCCGCACACATATCGGGCGCAGTCGTCGTTGAAGTGACGGTTGACGTAGAGGGTGACGTGATATCGGCAAGGGCCGTCTCGGGCCATCCGCTATTGAGAGGCGCTGCGTTGGACGCGGCTTGGGACTGGAAATTCATGCCGATTGTCGTTCAGGGGAGACCCATAAGAGTGATCGGTTCGATTACGTTCAATTTCAAGTCATAGCTGATGATTAAGAGCGTCTCACAAAGCGGCACGCGGTTCCTCGCACCCGAAGTTCTTGCGCGAATAAGCTCGCTCGAGCTGATCGCGCGCTCGGTTGTCGAAGGGTTCATATCAGGACTTCATCGTTCTCCTTATCTCGGGTTCTCTACTGACTTCGCCGAGCATCGTCCTTATATGCCGGGCGATGATCTTCGTCATCTCGATTGGAAACTTCTGGCGCGGACCGATCGCCTCTATATCAAGAAGTACCAGGGCGACACGAACGCGCAGCTTCATTTGTTGATCGATTCCAGCGCTTCGATGGGCTACGCGAGCGGCGAAGTAAGCAAGCTCCAATATGCGCAGTACCTCGCTTCGTCGCTGGCGTTTCTCGGAGTCCGGCAGCATGACTCGGTTGGACTTCTCGCTTTTGACGAAGGAGTGATTGAACACGTGCCGGCAGCCTCGCGCTCCGGTCACCTGCACACGATCCTCGGAGTCATCGAGCGCCTCGCCCCGGGCAAAGGAACCACGATCACCGATCTGTTACACAAGACAGCCGAGCTTCTGACACGTCGCGCAATCATCGTTCTCATTTCGGATTTGTACGACGAACCCGATCGAATCATCGAAGGGCTCGAACATCTGCGCTTCCGTGGCAATGATGTGATCGTGTTTCACGTGATGGACAAACAGGAGCTTGATTTCGACTTCATAGAGCCGGTCGTTCTTGAAGACAGCGAGACCGAAGAGCAGCTCCACGTCTTACCCGACGTGTTGCGAGACGAGTACCTTCGAGCGATCGAGGCTCACGTCAAGGCGTTGCGCGACGGCGCCGCCGGCAACCGGATAGATTATGAATTGAGTCGAACTTCAGAGCCGCTCGACGCCGCGCTGTTTGCGTATTTGGCGAGACGGTCACAGTTTGGTTGATGTGAACTATGAGGAACGCATGGAAGCTCAACGCGCCTATGAACAACTAAAAGCTGACTTCGCGTCGCTGCCGTTTGAAGAAGTTCGCGCGATGCCCGTGTGGAAGAAATTCGAAATGGTCGGCCAATTGACTGCTGCACTTCGGGCCTCAATCAAAGAGGGGCTAAGCGCGCGGTATCTATTGGCGACCGACGAAGAGCTTAGAAGGAGATTTGGAATCGTATGGTTGGGACCCAAGCTCGCAAAGGAAGCCTACGGCTGGGAAGTGAACGAGGATGACAGCGATCTGATGGTTGAGTGATCTGAGATGGCCTTTCTAAATCCAATCTTTCTTCTCGGAGCGATCGCGGCGGGCGTTCCCTTGCTCGTTCATCTCGTCCGCCGCACTCGCGCGCCGCGAATTCAATTTCCCTCACTGATGTTCCTCCGCAAGATCGAGCAAAAGACTATTCGCCGTCGCAAGCTTCGCAACCTTCTGCTGCTTCTCATTCGCTGTGCAGCGCTGCTGCTGCTGGCGTTCGCGTTTGCCCGCCCTTTCTTCACCGGCTCGACTCCGGTCTCCGCGTCGGGTGATCACACCAGCACCGTCATTCTTGTCGATGGCTCTTACAGCATGCGTTACGGCGAAGTGTTCAATCGCGCGCGGCAATCCGCGCGTAACACCATCAACGATGCCGCAACCGGCGACCAGATTGCCGTGGTGTCGTTCTCGAAGAGTTATCAAGTGTTGGTTCCATTGAAGCCCGATCTGGCGGAGGCAACAACCGCGGTGAATCAGATGCAACCGGGTCTTGATTCAACTGACTACCTTCAGGCGATTCAAGCCGCCGACGCTATTTTGAAAGACGCCGGGCGCGGTCAGCATAGAATCTATCTGATCTCCGATTTTCAGGACGCGGGATGGAATCGCTCGGCGCCGCCGGTGAAGCTCTCCGCTGACGTCAAGCTGTTTCCAATAGATGTGTCGGACCCGAAGCCTGCGAACCTGGCGGTAACTGGCGTCGATTCCGATGCGGTGGTCTACGCGCAGAAGTACGCGGGAAAGATCGTCGCCCGTGTAAGCAACTTTGGAATTGAAGATGTGGACGCCGGGATCGAATTCAAGCTTAACGATCTTCCTGTCGAACGAAAGCCGCTGAGGCTGGGCGCGGGCGGAACGCAGAATGTAGAGTTCACCGGGTTCAATGTGCCGGAGGGTTCGAATCGCGCGACAGTTGAAATCACCGGCGATAACTTCGCGCTCGACAACAAGTACTTCTTCACAATCAAGCGTGAGAATCAAAGCCGTGTGCTGGCAGTCGACACAGCCACGCGCGGGCGCAGCGAGAGCTTCTTTCTCCAACAAGCTCTCGCCGCCGGCGAAAACAATCAATACGCGTTGACGGTGAAGAGCGCCGGCAGCGTGAATCCGTCCGAGTTTGACGCCTCGCGGGTGGTGATCGTGAACGACGCGTCCATAAGCGAAGGACTCGCTGCTTCACTGAAAGGGTTTGTTGAACGGGGCGGGGGCTTGATCATCGCGGCGGGTAAGCACACGGACGCCGGCGAGTTCAATCGCGCGCTTGGACCAATCGCGCCGGCGCAGTTGGGCGAGACGGTTCAATCGCGAGGTTACGGCTTGATGAGTCAGGTGAAGGCAGATCATCCGGTCTTTGGTGTGTTCGCTCGCAGCGGGCGATTGACGTCGACCAGAATTTACGGCTATCACCGGGCAACCACCAAGGAAGGGACTCTGACGCTGGCCGCGCTTGATGACGGGAGCCCGATTGTAATCGAAGGCTCGGCTGGAAGAGGGAAGGTGTTGTTGCTTACAACGACGCTGGACACCGCGTGGAGCGATCTGCCGCTAACGCCGATGTTCTTGCCGCTGCTGCGCCAGATGCTCGAGTATCTGGGCGGCCGCGAAAGCGCCGCGTCCTATACGATTGGGCAGGCCTTCACCACGCCAGCGGACAAGGATGGCTCGTTGCCGGCGATCGACAGCCCGAGCGCAAAGCGTATCGACGACGCGCGGAAGACTTCATCCGGCGAGCAATCGCTGGACGCCGGGGAGATCGGATTCTATCGCTTGCGGTATCGAGACCGTGACGAGTTTGCCGCGGTGAATCTCGATACGAAGGAATCGGACCTGACGAAGCTCAGCGTCGATGAATTGATTGCGAGCATATCGCCATCTGCGGATGACGTGGCCGCCCGGTCTGCTCAGTCACCTGTATTGACGGCAGAAGAGAGAGAGGCGAAACAGCGGTTATGGCTTCCATTGCTGCTTACAGCGCTGTTGCTGTTTGTGAGTGAAGCGATCATCGCGAGGCGGATTCGAATTCCAAAGTTGATCTGAGGGAATTGAACAGGGATGGACAGGATGAACAGGATCATCAACGAACAAATCACTATCCTGCACATCCTGTCTATCCCAGTTTGAGTTCGGGTATACTCAGGCCATTATATCAAGGAGGAACGTAGGATGAGTCCTCAACTGGAGAACGTCAGCGAAGTCATCAACCAGGTCCGGAGAAGAATTCGCGCGCGAGATGCGCTCCGGGGCGCCGCCATCACCCTCGCGGTTGCGGCGGTGTCGCTGCTGGCAGTGGCGCTGATTGCCGGGCTCTTGAAACAAAGACATAGCGCGTTGATTGCGCTTCGTCTCGTTCCGATTGTAACGACGCTGGCAGCCGCGTGGCTGTTTATCCTGCGACCGCTTCGCGCCAGGCTGCACGAATCGAGCCTGGCTCGGTTGATCGAAGAAAAGTGCGCTTTGGAGGATCGGCTAGTCACCACAGTCGAATACTCCGAGAATCAGCGCGGCGCCTCCCCCGATATTGTCGATCGCCTGGTTAGCGATGCATCGCGGCGGTCTTCTGCAATCAACCTTGATACTGTCGTTGATCCGCGACGCGGGTACGCGTACGGGGCCGCAGCCGGGCTGATCCTTCTGATGTTGATAGGAGCTTTCGTGTTCGGGCCGCGTTCCGTTTCAAGCGGACTCGCAGAACTCTATTCAGGAGATGACGATTCGGTAGCGGCTAATTCGATGTTCATAAACGTGAGCCCGGGCACTGCAAAAGCGCCGCGCGGCTCGGATCAGAAAATCAAAGCCATGCTGGCTGGGTTTGATTCGCCTATCGCCCAGGTTTTCATGCGCAAGGTCGGCGCTGAGAATTGGATTGCCTACACGATGGAGCCGGCAAAGAACAGCGGCGAGTTTGCGTTCACCATTTTCAACATCCAGGATCCGGTTACGTACTACGTCGAATCCAACAGCATTCGCTCGCCGGAGTTCGCGCTTGAAGTTGTAGATCTTCCTTTCGTGAAACAGATCGATCTGGTGTTGAACTTTCCCGCTTACACGCGGCTTGCGAGCAAGAAGATCGAGAACGGCGGCGAAGTAGCCGCGCTTAAAGGCACTGTAGTCCAAGTCACCGCTCAATTGAGCGCCGGTGTAAAGTCGGCGCGAATCGTAATCAGCGACGGCGCGAAAGTAGAAATGGCTCCGGTCGATGAGAACCATTTCAGCGGCGAGTTCACGGTAAAGGCAAACGGGACTTACAGAATCGAGCTCACCAGCGATGGCGGGGACCGCTATAACGGCTCGAACGAATACGACATCACCGTGCTCGAGGATCACGGACCCACCGTCGTCATAGACAAGCCCGGGCGTGACATGAAGGTCTCGAGCGTCCAGGAGATCTTTACCCAGGTGCGAGCCGAAGATGACTACGGCGTGTCGTCTGTCGAGCTTTATTTTTCAGTCAACGGGGGCGAGGAGAAGCGGCTCCAGTTGCAGGATCTTAAGAGTGATGCGGCTCACACCTTGTCGGGCGCACATACATTCTTTCTCGAAGAGTTCGGGCTGCAGCCGGGTGATTTCATCTCGTATTACGCAAAGGCCCGCGACAACTCGGCGAGTCCGCAGGAGTCGACCAGCGACATCTACTTCATGGAAGTCCGCCCCTTTGATCGCGAATTCCGGCAAGCCCAGCAGCAAGGTCAGCCTGGAGAGGGCGATCAGGATTCGAACGCGCTGACACGACGACAGCGCGAAATCATCGCCGCAACCTTCCGCATGCAACGCGAGGCTCAGAACTATACGCCTGAAGAGAAGGACGAGAACTTCGGCGCGGTCACCCTGAGTCAGGAGAAGCTCAAGAAAGATGCTGAGACCCTGGCGGAGCGCATTCGGCGCAGGCTCGGCGATCAGCTCAACACGGAAAAGGAATTCGCGAAGCTTGTCGAGTATGTAATGCAAGCCGCAAAAGAAATGACCGGTGCAATCGATGAGCTTCACGGGAAGAAGGCCAAAGAAGCGCTCTCGCCCGAGCAACGAAGCCTGCAGCAACTGCTGCGTGCCGAAGCGATCTTCCGCGACATTCAAGTGGCCCAGGGCCAAGGCCAGGGTGAAGGCCAGCAGCAACAACAGCAACAGGAGTTGGCTGATCTGTTCGAGCTTCAACTGGACAAGATGAAGAATCAATATGAGACCGTCCAGACTCAACAGAAGCAGAATCAGAGCCAGCAGCAGGATGAGATCGCGCGGCGTCTGGCTGAGCTTGCGCGGCGGCAGCAGCAGCAACTCGAGCAGCAGATGCGCTCGCAGATGCAGCAGCAGGGCGGCGGTGGGGGAGGCTCGCAGCGACAGCAGCAGCAGATGATCGACGAAGCTCAAAAGATGGCACGCGAGCTTGAAAAGCTCTCGCGCGATCGCCGCGATCCTAAACTGGCCGAGGCCGCGCAGCAGATGCAACAGGCTGCCGATGAACTTAAACGCGCGCAAGCCTCCCAGTCGCAGTCGTCTTCTCAGTCGCAGTCCGGCGGACAACAGAGCGCAGCCGATCAGCTTCGTGCGCTTCAGCGAATGGAGCAGGCCAGGCAGATGCTCCAATCAGCGCAACGCGCGGGAGGCCAGCAGAACGCGCAGCAACTGCGACAGCGCGCCGAAGAGACCTTAAAGCGACAGGACGAGATCAGTCGCAGCGTTGATGATCTCGCGCGAGGCGGCCAGGGCGCCGCAAACGATAACAAAAAAGCGCAGCTCGGAGAGAAGAAGCAAGCGCTTGCCGATCAGGTCGCCGGCCTCGAACGCGATATTGATCAGGCGGCACGTGGCATGGGCCAGGACCGCCAGCAAGCGAGCGACAAGCTCCGCGAGGCTGCCGGAGCGATTCGTCAGAATCGTATTCCAGATCGCATTCGACAGAATCAACAACTGGTTGCCAACGGCTTTTACGAACAAGCACGTGAGCGCGAGCGAGTGATCAAAGGCAATCTGGAAGAAGTGCTGAAGGACCTTCAAGCCGCTGAGGGCGGCGCGTCCAAGCGCGCAGGTGGAGAAGGGCTCGAAGATGCGCTCAATCGAGCGCGGGAGCTTGCCGACAATCTCGAATCGTTGCGTCGTCGCATGGAGTCCGGTGATCAACAAGATCAGGACAAGAACGGCCAGCAGGGTCAGCAAGGAAACCAGCGGCAGGGGCAAACCGGCTCCCAGAGCCAGTCTCAGGGCAGCCGTGGCCAAAGAGCGGGCCGTCAGAATCAGCAGGGTAAACAGAACCAGCAAGGCCAGCAGCAAGGACAACAAGGACAACAAGGTCAACAAGGACAACAAGGTCAGCAAGGACAACAAGGTCAGCAAGGACAACAAGGTCAGCAAGGACAGCAAGGACAACAAGGACAGCAAGGCAAACAAGGACAGCAAGGCAAACAAGGACAGCAAGGGCAACAGGGCCAGCAAGGGCAACAGGGACAGCAAGGTCAACAGGGCTCGCAACAGGGACAAGGTCAACAAGGGGCTAGCAGTGAGGGGAATCCGTCAAACGGCGGCGCTGAGGCTTCTTCATCAATGGGCGGAGGACCACCGCGACCAGGAAGTCGCCAGCTTGAAAGCGAGCTTCGTCAACGGATCGCCGATGCCGAAGAGCTTAAACGCGCGCTTGGACGTAACAATGATCTCGCTCGCGACCTCAATCGCGCGGTAGAAGAATTGAAACGCATCAACCCGAATGCCTTCGCCGACCCATCGCAACTGGCAGCGCTGAAGAGTGAAGTGATAGATCCATTGCGCCAGATTGAAATCGAACTCGCGCGAAGGCTCCAGGCCAAGCTCGGCAATAACGGAGCTGGAGCTTTCGGAGACGGCGACGCACCCGATCGCTATCGCAAGATGATCGAAGAGTATTATCGACGGCTTTCGGCCCGCTCGCCTGAGCAGAAGCCGTGACCGTTCCGCCAATCAAAAACCACCAACAATATGGAGTTAGGGTATGAATGAGAGAGTCGCATTCTGGAAACGTCTGCTAATCGCGCCTCTGCTGTTTGCGTTCCTGCTGACGGGCACTGCCGGCCGCGTGGCCAATGCCGCACGCGATCACAAATCATTCGCCGCGCTGTCGGCGCGCCTGTCCGAGCCGGGCGGTTACTTCGACTCGGACAATCTGATCTCCAACGAGACTTCTTATCTGCACGTAATCGGAAAAATCCGAGAGCTTGGAGTAGCGAGCGGTGTCTACATCGGAGTCGGGCCGGATCAAAGTTTCTCTTACATAGCAAAGATTCGCCCGAAGATGGCGATAATCATCGACATTCGCAAAGACAATCTGCTCCAGCACCTCTTGTTCAAAGCGATGTTCGCCCGCTCGCGCAATCGCGTCGAATACCTGTGCACGATGTTCGGTAAACCGTTTCCAAGAACAAAAGGCTGGGAGAGTCGCGGCGTGAAAGAGCTGTCCGAATACGTCGACACCACGGCCTCCGACGCGAAGTTGTTCGAGAAGACCTCGAAGGACATCCGCCAGGATATTCAAAAGTTCGGAATACCGCTTACGCAAACAGACATGGAGACGATCGGTAAGGTTCAACACGCATTCTTCAGCGCTGGCCTCGATATTCGCTATTCGAGCTATCATCGGCCGCCTCGTTCGATCTATCCGCCATATCGCGAACTGCTGCTCGAGACTGACCTCAGCGGGCAGCAGCAGAACTACTTCAACTCTGAAGATGACTTTCAGTTCATCAAAAGGCTCGAGGATCAGGATCTGATCGTGCCTGTTGTGGGTGATCTGTCGGGGCCGCAGGCGATGAAGGCCATCGGACAATACGTCGCCGAGATCAAGGAACGCGTGTCCGCCTTCTACGTCTCGAACGTAGAGTTCTACCTTCAGCGGCAGGGCACTTTCGACAAGTTCGCGGAGAACCTCAAATCGCTGCCGATCGACAATCGCAGCGTGATCATTCGAAGTTATTTCAACTACTACGCGCCGGCTCATCCTCAGGCTGAGCCCAATCACTTCAGCACGCAGTTGATGGAACGGATCGACGATCTTCTCAAGCAATGCGCGTCAGGCGAGTGCGAGTCCTACAACGACATCGTGACGAAGAACTCGATCCTGTTGAAGTGAATCGAACAGGGATAGACAGGATTGACAGGACGTTCTTCCGATCCTGTAAATCCTGTCTATCCCTGTTCATTTTGAGGTCCCAGTGGAAGATATTCGCGTTGCAAACTGGAATGAACTGAACGAACGGCTCTATGAAGGGTCGTGGGAGGCGCCGCTCGCGCGCTTTCGGTCGAACCTTGCCTTTCGCGGACTGGGAAACGCGGCTTACGATCTGAAGACGGGTTTGATACGGCTGGGAGGATTAGCCGAAAAGCTTGAAGGGCACATGCTGCGCAACTATCGCAAGTACGCGCGGCGAGACTCGGTGCCTGACGATTCGATGTGGAACTGGCTGGCGCTTGCACAGCATCACGGGCTTCCAACGCGTTTGATAGATTGGACCTTTTCGCCTTATGTAGCGATGCACTTTGCAACCGTTCGACTTGAAGACTACAACGTTGACGGCGTTATCTGGTGCGTGGATTTCGTAAAGACCAACCGTTTGCTGCCCGAGAAGCTGAAGGCTCTTATTCAAGAAGAAGGCTCGAACGCTTTCACCGTCGAGATGTTAAACAAAGTAGCGGGTACGCTCGCCGAATACGATCGCCTGTCGCCGGCTGAGTTCGTTGTCTTTTTCGAGCCGCCGTCGCTCGATGATCGAATCGTCAACCAATTTGCATTGTTCTCGATGATGTCGAGTCCGACAGCGAGGCTCGACTGGTGGCTCGTGGAACATCCCGAGTTGTACAGGCGAGTCATCATTCCGGCCGAGCTAAAATGGGAAGTACGCGATAAACTCGATCAGGCGAACATAACCGAGCGGGTGTTGATGCCCGGGCTGGACGGCTTGAGCAGCTGGTTGAAGAGGTATTACACGCCCAAACCCAGGTGAGCAATTGTTCGCGCGGCTGTTATTCGGCCTAGCCGGCGGTCATCGGGGAGCGGGCGCAGCCGGAGTTTTCGTACACTCTATTGCGCCCCATCGAACCCTCCCAACGCGCCCGAGTCATGTCCCTCCAAAAAAATGCTGCAAGAACCAAAATCTCTGATATAATCCGCGCCGTCGTAGCAACCGTTACATTGGATCTGAGAGCCTCGCAGCAGCGCCAGCAACCGCAGGCGGGGACGCTTCTCCTGGGGTTGCTGGAGACACAAACAACACATCCCGGGAAGATGGTTGAGTCGGCGTCTTATGCGCTGTTGAGCTTGAGGGTTCGACTAACCTCACAATCCGGCATCCTTCGCCAACCCGCTTGGAGGATGCCGAGCGCGCCTTGCCAAACGATTGTTTAGAGAATGAGGAGCCGAAGAATGAAGAGTCGGATCGACCTCGAGAACAGACCGGCCCGGCTCTGAGTCGTTGACGGGGAACCCGCAGCGACTAACGCCACGCGATAGAGCAACGCATGTGGTACTTGTGCCTCTGCCGCGCGACATGCTTGAACTTACAGCTTGCCGAATCAGACGATAAAGCCGACGCGTTTCGAGTTTTGGGTCTTCGACTACAAACGAGCTGGACGGCACGCAACACAACCGCAAAGGAGAAAGCCATGTCAGCACAGAGAGATCGACAACCAAATAAAGAGAAGCCTCGAGGCCGGGTACGAGACCTCCCAGGATGCATAAAATACTTCATCCTGCTGTTTCTCATCCTGCTGTTGCTAGCCGAAATCTATTCGGGCGAATTCAGGAGGCTCGGCGAGGGGAATTGGCTTGCCTGGCTCATCCTGCTCATCAAGCTCTTGCTTATCGCCGTCCTTCTATGGCTAATCAAGGTGCAGCGGAGTCTGAATTGTGATCTAACCGCGCCGACTGGCTGCACTGAGGAAGAGCCTGATCCGGTGGCAGGTAATCTTTTTGTCAGAGTGAAGGGGACGGCCAGCGGCACAGTCTTCGGCCACTACACGCTGGAGGTATGGAAGGGAGGTATCAGCTACCCCGGTATCGTAAGTTACCCGAGCGGCGGAGCCAGCGGGACGGCGCCGGTGATCAACGGCGAACTGGGCCGGATCAACACTACCGGGCTGATGGACGCTACCTACGAGATCAAGCTGACCGTCTTTCCGATCGGGGCAGGCTCGCCCTGCATCCACACGATCACTTTCGACCTGCTCAAGGTCGTCGTCTATCTCGGCCGCATAGGGAAGATCCCCGTGGTCGTTCCGCCCGCCAACCGCAATCCCTTTGACCCCGCTGCCGAACTTCGAAAGGACTTTGCTCCGCACCCGCCGGCGCTGCCCGTCGACTACGAGCTCGTCTCAGTTGGCGGCAGGCTAAGCGTCGAGGGATCGGCGTACATTTACGAGTGTGCGGGCCGGAAGATCAAGAACTACGAAATCCGCTATGGTGATGGCGAGCTTCCTCAACCAGCGACAGACGCTGCCATACCGGCAAGCTGGCCGATCGCCAATCGGATCGAGTTTTTGGAGTACCCAACCCCCGACCACTACCAGCCCTGGACCCGCGTCGGCCCGGCATCTCGCGATCTGATGAATAGCTTCACGAGCATGACCATTGGCGGAACCACTTACTTTAAGTTGGATGGCGGCTTCTGGTATAGCTCGGGCAGCGGCCGGTTGACGCTCTTGTTGACGGCTGAGGACACAACGGCCGGTCCCCATCGCTACCACGACATCCAGAAGATCTGGCTGGATAACAAACAAACCCTGGCCTTGATCAGCGGCATCAAGAACGTGAAACCCTGTGCCGAATTGAGTCTGAGTCAATTTGTTGGCGCGCTGATGACTATTCTGGGCATCGCCTGGGATCCTCTCATTGACGATGCTCTGCCCCAGACGTCGCCCAACGACAATTTCAACGGCTACAATATCACACTGTACAAGCAGGGCGGAGGCAGCCACGCGGTCGGCGGTGCAACGACGCGCGTGCCGACGCGCAAGACTGGAGCGCCGCCAGTCATTTCTCCGCCAGCCGCAGTGGTCGAAGCTGGAACTCTGGCTGACTTCGATATTGCGACGGTGCTCGACGGCGGGAATGCCGGTAGTGATCCGGCCGTCAGCATTCCCAGGAACACTGGCTGCGCCTATTACCTCTGGTTGGATGTGTCGGACAAGACTCGCGTTGACGATGACGCTTATACCCACTCCGCTAGTTCCATCTGGCCTTTCTGTATCGTGAATGATATCAAGTGATATCAGACGGTGACGACCAGACGATGCGCGTAGCTTTAGCTTTAGGGCGGAGTGTTCGTTTCGAACGCTCCGCTCAATCTTTCATAGGTACATGGTCGGTGTTCAAGCAGCGAGAATCTGGCGACTAAACTTCCTCTCGGGAGCTACTACAACACAAGGTTCGCTGAGCGTCCGAGGAATTGTTCGCGCGGTAGTTGCATCGGCGCTTTGATCGCTCTATTGTAGGGGGCTTGGAGATAACCTCGGAGGTAGGATGGATGAGCGCAACCACGATTTTGAGGTGGCTGGCGAAGTGATCAAGATGATTCATGCCGAGCTGCCCGCAGTTAGATGGACTTGCGGCAACTGTGGCGAAGATGCGTGCACGATCTTCTATGAGCCCGAAGCCGCCGATAAGATAGTTGAGTGTGAGTACTGCGATGCGCGGAACCTGGTCAAGAAGGCGGTTGTGTAGACTGCCAATCAAACATCCGTTTTTTTTCTAAATGCCCTCACACGGTAACATTGCGCAGAATGATCGATGATCCTCGCGAGCTTATCGCCGCTGTACGCCAGAAGATCAACTCCTCCGAAATGCCGGCGGCTCTGGTTTTCAATTGCCATATCACCGGACTGGCGGTCGCGCGTTCACTGGGAAGGCGAGGAGTTCCAATCGTCGGTCTGGATAGGGAAGAGAGCGGCTACGGGTTGCATTCGCGATACACGACCGTCGCCGGCCGGTGTCCTTATCCGCTCGATGATGAGCGCGGTTTCATCGACTTGCTGCTCGAGATAGGCGCGGCGTTGAAGCAGAAAGCGGTTCTGTTTCCGTGTCTCGATGAATGGGTGTTTGCGGTCGCGCGTCACGCAAGCGAACTTGGCGAGTATTTCATCCTTCCGTTTTCGGATATCGATACTGTCGAGCGCATCCTCGACAAAAACCTGCTCTATCGTAAATGCGAGGAGCGAGGGATTCCCATCCCTCGAACGTTCTATATCGGCGAACAGAGTCCGGAACAGATTGCGAGTGAGATCACCTTCCCTTGTATTGTGAAGCCGGCGCTTCAACGCGAATTCACAAATGAGTTTGGGGAAAAAGTCCTGCGCGCCGAGTCTCGCGAGGAGTTTCTCGCGTTGTGTGAACGCGCGGGCCATCACCCACTACTTGCTCAGGAGATCGTAGGCGCCGGCGTCGATAGTTTCTACTCGCAGTGCAGCTACATCGGACGCGACGGGAATGTGAAGGGAGTCTTTGTGGGCCGTAAGCTCGAGCAATATCCACCTGATTTCGGCACCGCTTGCCTGGTTGATTCGCGCTACGTCGAGGAGATCGTCGAGCGCGGCTGCGACATACTCAAGCAGTTCGGCTATCACGGGATCAGCGAGGTGGAATTCATCTACGACGAGAAGAGCCGCGACTTCAAACTGCTGGACATTAATACAAGGGTGTGGAAGTGGATCGGCTTGCCGATTCAGTCCGGAATCGATTTGCCGTGGCTTGCTTATGCTGATGCTGCGGTTGGAAACGTGGACGCAGCGGGCCGGCAAATTGACGGGCTTCGGTGGGTTTACTTGAAGGACTATGTCGCGTTGCGTCGCGCGAGGTCCGGCAGTGATGAAACAACGCTCAAAAGGAAGGATTGGGTTGATCTGATCACTGGTCAGGCGGCGTCAAGCGGTGAGATAGTTGACGCGGTGCTGGCGAGCGATGACCCTGAGCCGTTTGTCGAAATGATTGAAAGCTTGTTTACGAAACGGCAATACTACTGCGCGTGCTAAGAATAAGTTTCGCTGAGGTCGCAAGCCGGAGCGCGGGCGTTCAGAGTACCGACTTTAGTCGGGTAGTGCTTGGCGGGAAAGACGCATTGAAGGCACACGGCACTGCCCGACTAAAGTCGGTACTCTGAACACTCGCGGGCACACAGCGTCTTTGCGCGGAGACTGGAGATAGTAGAATGAACAAAGTCCGATATGGATTCTGGATGCCGATATTCGGCGGATGGCTTCGTAATGTTGATGACGAACAGATGAACGCTACGTTCGACTACAACAAGCGGCTGGCTCAAAGAGCCGAACAAATCGGGTTCGATATAACCCTGCTTGCTGAACTCAACCTGAACGATATCAAGGGAGCAACGGCTCCGGTGCTCGAGTGCTGGACAACCGCCGCGGCGATCGCCTCGGTCACTGAGAAGGTCGAGTTGATGAACGCAATTCGGCCAGGCTTCCGTCTGCCCGCGATCACCGCGAAGATGTCCGCTAACATCGATCACATCTCAAATGGGCGCTTCAGCCTGAACATCGTTTCCGCGTGGTGGGAGCAGGAGATGCGCGAGTACGGCGGCCAGTGGGTAGGGCACGACCAGCGCTACGAACGAACTCGCGAGTTCATCGAAGTGATGCGTGGAATGTGGAGCGAAGACGAGTTCAGTTACGAAGGAAGCTATTACAAGGTCGAGAAGGCGCATCTTGAACCGAAGCCCGTGCGCAAGCCGTGGCCGACGCTCTACGCGGGCGGCGAGTCGGAAGACGCCAAGCGAATGATCTCGCGTTACTGTGACGGCTACTTGATGCATGGCGATCCGCCGGAGAATGCGCGACCCAAGGTCGAAGAAATGGAACGCCGCAGGCGCGAGCTTGGACTTGAGCCGATGGCTTACGGGATCGCGGCTTATGTGATTTGCAGAAAGAGCGATGCGGAGGTCAAAAAGGAAATCAATCGCATTTGCGATGTGAAGGACACGGCTGGTTATTTCGGTTTCAAGGATTTCACTACGCAGAGCAAGCTCGAGCAGGAGTTGTCGTTGCGTGATTACAGTGTGTCCAACCGTGGGCTGCGAACGGGCTTGACGGGAACGCCCGAGCAGATCGCCGAACGCATAATCGAGTTTCGCCAGGCGGGCGTCGAAATATTCCTGATGCAGATGAGCCCGATGATGGAAGAGATGGAGCGGTTCGCAGAAGAGGTGATTCCTCTGGTGAACGCCGGCCTCGCAAACTAAGCCGAACAGTAATGAATTGCTTTATGTGAGCCAGTGAAGTCACAATGACTACTGCCTAATCATAAGGAACGATGATATGTCGGCTGAAACGAAACGCCGCTATTCTCTGGAAGAGTACCTCGCCCTTGAGCGCGAGTCGGATGAGAGACTCGAATTCTGGAACGGCGACATCTTCGCAATGAGCGGTGGCACCCTCGGTCACGAGCGTGTGATGGGAAACGCATTCGAGTTGTTTCGAGTTCACCTGCGTGGTAGGGAGTGCACGGTTTTTGGCAGCAACATGCAGATCAAGGTGCCGTCTGCGCCGCCGTATCGCTACGCCGACGGCAGCGTCGTGTGCGGGAAGGTTGAAGTCGAGAGATTCAACGGGGTCGATCTGTTGCTGAATCCAGTTCTCGTTTATGAAGTTCTTTCGCCGAGCACCGAAGCTTACGATCGCGGTGACAAGTTCACGCACTACAAATCGATTGCAAGCCTCCTTGAGTACTTACTAATAGCTCAACACCGACCCCATATTACACACTACGTCAAGCAACAGGACGGCTCGTGGAGTTACTCGGAGATTAACGGGCTTGATGGTAGTGTCTACCTTCCGTCGTTGGGCATTACCCTGAAACTCAGCGAGATCTACGATAATGTCGAGTTCGAAGACAGCTCGGGACCAAGGGCGCTTCTTTCTGAAGTCCGCGATTGATACTCAGCTCAATCCAACAAAGCAGATAATCTTTACCGTGCAGCAAATCATAGCCGCGTGTAGTAAGCCTCACCCGCACACGCACGACAAAGAGTACGGTCCTCACTGATCACTTCCCGGTGGTCGTTGATACCTTCACCGCATTCGTCGCACTGCACCCGTGAAACCGGCCTCCCTGGCCGATCCTGGGGCGGCAGCGTCACACGCACGGTCTCAACCTTGAACAGTTCGTCTTCGGGCAAGAGCTTGTAAGCGTGAAGCTGGCGTTCGTACTTGCTCTCGATTTCCGGGAAGGCGCGGTCCGCTGCTTCGCGCGATGAATCCAGCGCGACGACACGAACGGCTTCACCCGTCTTCACGTTTAGGAAAGTCGCCGCAAGCTTGCCGTAGTCGTAGTACTTCAGAGTGCGCTTGCCAAGCCTGCAGCCAGTTACGGTGTTGACGGCATCGGCAGCGCAGCGATCTATCTCGACGAACGCTATCAAACTCTTGCGATCAGCGCCGCGCGGGTCTGCGACACCGACGGCTCGACAGCCAAGCATAGCCATTCGAACTCCGAGCACTTGCCCGGCGCACATGTGTCCGTGAGATTGTTCGGCTCGCTCCAGAAGTTCTTCCATCGTTTCCATCGACGAGAGTATAAACCACTGGTAAGGCAGATGCGACGGGTCGACACGAATCTGATCCGTGCTAATCCGTCCGATCATTGTTATCGGTGGTCTATTCCGGCTAGTTGTAGAGTAAATAGCCCTGGCGACGCTTGGCGAAACGATTCAGCTCGGCGCGCCAGCAGTCTTCGATCTCCGCCAGCGATGCACTGGCTTCGATCTGTTCGCGAAGCCTCGAGCTTCCATTGATCACATCAAAGGGCAGCTTGTCGTAGACGTACTCATAAGGCGGCGGCTTCCACGCAAACAGATCCGTATGAAGCCGGTGAATCGAGCTGATGATCGCAACTCCAGTGATGACCGGTTTGAATGAATCGCGATCGATGACGTGAATCTGAATTCCGCCGCATAACTCACCGGCGAACTTCTGAAAGGCCGGTTGGAAATGAAGCGGACGAAATACGACGCCCGCAAGCTGTTCCTTCTTTAGTTCGGCGATCAATGCGTGTGGATCGATAAAAGGCGCGCCGATGATTTCAAATGGTCGAGTCGTGCCTCGACCTTCGGAGGCATTTGTTCCTTCGATTAGTACACTGCCCGGATACACGATGGCGGTGTCCACCGTCGGGATGTTTGGCGAAGGCAGTACCCATGGCAAACCCGTTTCTTCATACCACATCGCTCGGCGCCAACCTTCCAACTTGATGATCTCCAACTCGCACCCGATTCCGAATTCGCGATTGAACATCAAAGCCAACTCGCCAACCGTCATTCCGTGACGCATTGGAATCGGAAACATCCCGACGAAGGATCGAGACTCAGGTTCGAGGATGTTGCCTTCTATCTGAACTCCGTTGATCGGGTTTGGCCGGTCCAGGACGATGAATCGTTTGCCGCACTCGCGCGCGGCTTCCATAGCGAGCGCCATCGAGTAGATGAAAGTGTAAACACGAGTGCCGACGTCTTGAATGTCGAACACGAGAACGTCGACCTCCTCGAGCATTTCTCTAGTAGGCTTGCGCGTTTCGCCGTAAAGGGAATAGGCCGGGACGTCAGTGCGTTCGTCACGAAACGATTGCCACTCGATCATGTTGTCTTGAGTTTCGCCACGAATGCCGTGCTGGGGTCCGAACAACGCGCTGAGGTTGATTCGCGAGTGTCGATGAAACAGATCGGCTGCATGCTCGAAACGGGAATTGACCGATGCGGGGTTCACAATCAGCCCGACTCGCGCGCCGTCGAGCACGCTGAGATTTGATTCGAAGAGGACTTCAAGACCGAGTTTCATATTTCAACAGGGATGGACAGGATTGACAGGATGAACGGAAGGATGCGAACCAAGTGTGAAATGGATCGAGTGCGCCGTGAATCCTGTTCATCCTGTCTATCACTGTTATTTCATCCGCATAGCACCGAGCCGCCATTCACATTGAGCACTTCACCGTTGACGTGACTGGCAAGGTGCGACGCCAGAAAGAGAATTGGTCCCGCGATCTCAGAGGGCGTAGCAACGCGACCGAGCGGAATCAGGTCACGGATCTTTCGACGCACTTTAGGATCATTCAACGCGTCATCGGTCATATCCGTTGCGACCCAACCGGGAGCTACGCAATTGACGGTAATCCCACGCGGCCCAAGCTCGGCCGCCAGTGATTTGGTCATGGAGATGATAGCGCCCTTCGAGGCGGCGTAGTGAGAGTGAAACGGTTCGCCTCGCTGACCTGCGGTCGAGGAAATGAGGATCATCGTGCCGCGCCTCCGCGGTAACATGACTCCAGACGCCGCACGGCAGCAGGCATAGATTGACTTCAGGTTCACATCAATCGTTTTGTCCCATTCGGCTTCGCTCATCTTTTCGATCGCTGCTTCCTTCCAGATTCCGGCGTTGGCTACGAGGATGTCGAGTGAACCAAAGCGAGCGACGGCTGTATCGATCATTTGCCCGACCGCGGCGACGCTGGAAACATCCGCGCGGATAACGATGGTTTCCGCGCCTAGTCGCTCACACGACGCTGCGACTTGCCGAGCTGCGTTGCGATCCCGGTTGTAGTTGATCACCAGCCCGCGAATACCCGCCTGGGCAAACTGGACGGCGGTCGCCGCGCCGATGCCTCGCGAAGCTCCGGTTATCAGAGCTACCTTTCCTGTGAGATTGATCATAGTGATGATGATCTCGAGAATCGGCCGCGATCTCAGTCGCCGGCGGCGCTTGCAGTGGCCAGGTCAGAGTCGACGTACACGCGATGGGCCGGCTCTTCCCGAGGAAGAAGGTACGCCAGCACGACGGTGATCATTGTGCAGGCTGACGCAAAGATAAGGACGTTGCGGAAGCCGTACGCCGGGACGAAATGTGAAAGCACCTGCGGAGACAGCGCGCCTACTCCCCAGGCCGCGCCCATCATGAGAGCCGAGACTGTGCTGGTCTGCCCTGGCACAAGCTCCTGAGCCATAGCCACGATTACGGGAATCGTCGCCAGCAGCATGAATCCTCCCAGCCCAAGACAGATAATGCTGACCACGCCGTTGGTCGCAAACGCGGCGATCATCAACGGCCCCGCTAGTAACCCCGAATACAAAGTGACCGCGCGTCCGGAGAAGCGCTCTGCTGTGAAGCCGCCTGCGACGCCGCCCAGCCCTCCGAGCAGCAGGAAAACGGTCAGCATATTTCCGATTTCGGTGAGCGCGTAGCCTCGATCCTGAAGCAAGAAAGGCAAGAAGGTATTGGTCGTCATCTGCAAGCCCGAGCGAATCACAGTGATCGAGTAAAGCAGCGCGAGCGGTTTCCACGCGGTGCGCAACGCTGCGAGCAATTGCCACTTGATCTTCTCAACGCCGGGCGCGCGTGAGGCTGGAGCGGGCAGCGGCGGGCATACGCGATACAGAATCGCAGACATCACGAGCCCAGTCGCGATCACGTAGTAAGTGTGATCCAAACCGTAAGCCGAAACTACGCGCGTGATGACGAGCGGGCCGACTGCAAACCCGAGCGTGCCAATTGCCGAGAAGAGGGCCATCCCAACTTTGCGGCGCTCCCTGGCAGCGGTCGCCGCCATCGCCGCGGCTTGCGGATGGAAGGAGCCGACGCCAATCCCGCCGGCGACGAGAAGGACGATCAGTATTCCGTAAGACGGCGCGAGCCCGATCAGCGACATGAAGATCCCGGTGATCGCCGGACCAAACACGGCGAAGAACCGTCTGAAGTAACGATCAGAAATAATCCCGTAGACCGGCTGCATCAGCGATGAGGATATTGCGTATAGCGGCGCCAGCCAGAAGATTTGAGCGGCGCTTAGACCAAGCTGAGTCTTGAGCAGAGGCAGGAGTGGATAGATGATGCTCGAATAGGAATCGTTGACGAAATGCCCGGCGCAAAGCGCGGTAAGTGTCAGCTTATCTCTTCTGCGCATGATGCCACGAAGATGAACGACGAGCGCGCGTTGTTATCGCTCGACGCTAGCGGTTGCGGCGACGCCTGCCGATGACCTTTCGCGTGCGACCGTTATGAAGTGGTTGAAGATCGCCTGCGACAGAAGGTCGGTTTGCCAACCAACTTCCGGATGCCACTGCACGCCGAGTACGAACTGGTCGGTGCGAGTGTTGATGACCGCCTCAATGACGCCGTCGGGCGCCCAGGCAATGGGCTCCAGTTCCCGGCCTACGATATCAATGGCCTGATGATGATGACTGTTGACCGTCGTGTGAGTCGAATCAGCCAGCTTTGCTATGAGCGAATCCTCGGTGATGTTGATCGAGTGCGAGCGCCGCCAAAACAGATCGCCTTGCATGTGCTTGAGCGAGTCTTTGACTTCAGTTTCGACGTCCTGTATCAGCGTGCCTCCACGATAAACGTTCAACGATTGGATGCCAAAACAGATCGCGAGCACCGGCAAATGTCTGGCTTCGGCCGCGGCGAGCAACATCATATCCGTCTCGTCCCTGCGAGGAACGACCGGGCCGAGCTTGGGCTTGGGTTCGCGCCCGTAACGTAGCGGATCGACGTCATTGACGGCGCCGGACAGGCAAATGGCATCGGCGTGCGACATTACCGATTCAATGTAATCCGGCTCTGGAACAAGCGGCAGGAGCACTGGCGTGCCGCCGGCGGCATAGATCGCCTCGGCATAAGTCTCACGCAGTTCGTAATAGAAAGTATTCCAGTTGTATCGGCAAGGTATGGCTATGATCGGTCTGTAGTTAACGCTCAACTTGATGCCCTTTCAATAAAAGATTGCCGCAGAGAGGAAACCTCTGCGGCAGTCGCTGTGTGAGTCGGAATGCTAGGATAGCCGTGGGATGGGTGGATGTCAATGAAGGGCGAAGAGTCCTCGCTTTCGATGATTGGATAAGCGCGGCAGCGGAAGCCGCCGAGTCGATGAAAAACTATTGTGAAGTTGGTCGCGCGCACCGATAATCGTCAGTGATATTGCCCGCCCCCAGGGAACCATACAATGAAAAAGATTCCAGCTTTGATTCTGATAGCAGCGATCGTGTCGATCGCTGTTTGTGCGCTTGCAAGCCCGCAGGGGAGCGCCAAACGACGGACTCCGGCCCTGACTAACGATGACCTCGATGCTGCGAGCGCATCGGCGCCTTTACCTTCCGAAAATGAGGTGCGACTCTCGATCAAAGAGCGTGCGACTCTTCCGCGAGCGATCTCCTGGCAGCGTGATCTTCGTCGCGCGAGCGAGGTTGCGCGAGCAGAGGGTAAGGTCATAGTCGCGGACGTGTACACAGACTGGTGCGGCTGGTGCCATAAGATGGACGAGACAATCTACTCGGATCCAGCGATCGTTGCGCTGAGCCGGGAACAGGTCTTCGTGAAAGTGAACGCGGAGGACGGTGGAGAAGGCCAGCGGTTTGCTCAACAGATGGGTGTGCGCGGCTATCCGACTACGATCATCCTCGATGGGCAAGGCAGAGTGTTGAATACCGCGAGGGGCTACATCTCTTCGCCGCGCGCCTTTGGAAAGCTGGTTCAAGAAGCGCTGGCATCGCGGGCAAGATGAACCAAATGTCCAAACACCATCACGCCGGTTGCGGCTTCAATCCACCAGCGCGTTTAGCCAGCTCGGCAATATAAGAGGGCAGTTCAGAGAATCTGACAAACTTCTTGGCGAAGGGTGGAATCTGTGAGTCTTCTACATTAACGACGAGCGGCGTGACTCGCTTATGCAGTCCTGAAGCTGCCCCCATTTCATATAAGACCCACGGGCTGTTAACCGAGTTGTCGGTGAGAATGACGATCACCTCATCGGCTTCCCTTAACGAACGAGTGACAGACGCAGCTCCACTCTCTCCGCGCACCGATGTTTCTTCGACCGGGAAGACTCTAACTCCAGCTTCCATGATCCGACGTGCGAGATCTCGGGCAACGTCAATGTCTCTGTAGGTCGAGCTAATGAATACTTTGTACGACATACTTCCTCGTTTAGTGTTTCGTCTTTGACCACTCACTTATTCGCATCGACAAGTGTATCAGGAATTCATCGAACTGGTTAAGGTCAATTGATTTTACTCCCTTCAAAGGAGCGATTGCGTCGTGATTGACCTGATTCAGTATAGGCGTAACACGTTTGTGTTGAACTGAGACAGCTCCTATCTCGTAAGCCACCCATTGTGACTTGACACTCTTCGGCGACACCAGGACAACCGCCTCGTTACAAGACGATATTCCGGTAATGATCTCGTCGACCAGTACATCACCTCCTTTGAGATCCTTCTTGTCTAACCAAGTTGTGGTGCCGAGCGCCCTTATTTGTTTGTCTATCTGTTCCGCTATCCAGATATCCGCGGACGAGTAGCTGATGAAAACCAGGTAAGGTCCGGTCTTTACTTTTGGCTTCAGGTGGCTCTTGGCCATAGCTTCATGTCTGACTGCGATAAGTATTTAGTTGGCCCAGGAATTGGTGCTGATTCTCTCAGACAGGGCCGGAATTGACAACACTCCGCCGACGCCGGCATTTCATTCGCATATGGAGAGCCTGTATGATCATCCCTGAGAGATTGGCTCCAACCGTAACGCGGAAAAGACCAGCAAATGTATAGCGCAGCCATCTACGTAATAGAATCGTCTCAATTACCATGGTACCGTGACGCAGTCACGCTCGCGACGCTTGTAATCGCGATTGCCACGGTAGCTTATGTGGTAGTCTCATTTCTACTATGGACCGCTACTCGTAACTCCACCAACCTCACTCGTACAATGTACGAAGCCGGCAATCGGCCATACGCTGGGATCGAGGAATTGGAAACGCAAAAAGCATCGGATAGCCGTAGTCTTCATAGCCTCCAAGTCAACGCCAAGTGCAAGAATTTCGGTAATGTTCCGGGAAGAAATATCGTTGCTACGATCAAACGCGTAGTCGACGGGTACGCATCTACGCCTCCCGAGACGGTGCTGACGGCGGCGCTTCTTATGCCAGGTCACGAGCTGGGTTTCTTTAAAGAACTGCTACCCAAGAACCATATATTGCCGATTGAGGATCTAAAACTGAGCTTGTCATTGGAACTAACGTATGCCGGCAGCAGTAATCAGCAATACTATTTTCGTGAAGAGTATATCTTCGAGCCTCGAGTGGGGTTCGTGCTAGTCAACACCGATGGAAACTGAATGCTAAAAAGAGAGAGTCGTCAGTGGACAGAAGAATTCGTGAACGTACCATACTCGCGGCAGAAGGGATTTATGCGACCTCATACTTCAAGGACTTGATCTTTCATTGACTCAAGTTAATGTTCTTTGCTAGCTTGCTGTTTCGCAATCACGTTCTTTTCAATCTTTTTTCTGAGCTTCGGGTGCCCCGATCGAATCGGGGAGAATAGGGAAGCGGGTGAGATTCCCGCGCGGTCCCGCCACTGTAATGCTCTCGAAGCCGTCTGCGAACACGCCACTGATTAATATCGGGAAGGCTGCGGGCGGTAATGATGCGTGACGTTTGCGCTTCTGCGAGACTAAGTCAGGAGACCTGCCCGAAGCGTGTCGCGAGCCGGCTACCTCCGCGAGAGAGGTGAGGCGCGCGAGAGCGCTATATCGGGCTCTCGCTCGACCCCACGCGGTTTGGGTCGGCGGGAGCTTTTCTTTTTGATCAAGTCCGGAACTGACAGATCAGCCTGGGATCGACGATCATTACTCGCAAGCCCAGTCTCGCGAGGAACTGTCTTCCTCATTATCGTTTCTGTTTTTTCCTCATGTGGTCCTCCAACCACATCGGCACCCGCAACGAGGACCGTCGTCGATGAACTTGACCGTACTGTTCACATTCCAATTCGACCTGAACGGATTGTGTCGCTTGCGCCTTCGGTTACGGAAACTCTCTTCGCGCTGGAAGCCGGCGACCGCGTAGTTGGCGTTACGTCCTATTGCGACTATCCTCCTGTGGCCAGGTTGAAAGAAAGTGTCGGCGACACACTCAAACCGAGCGTCGAGCGAATCGTTGCTTTAAGAGCAGATCTCGTCATCGTTTCAACCGCCAGCCAGCTTGAATCTTCCGTTCAGAAGCTTGAAGAGCTTGGGATACCCGTTTACGTGACCAATCCTCGAACCGTCGAAGGGGTTCTCGAATCGATTGCCGCGATAGGTGGGATCATCGGCGTGGCTGACGTCGCGCGACAGTTGACTGACAAGCTGCGTAGTCGGATATCTTCAACAGAATCGCGAGCTGCTGACGGAACAAGACCTTCGGTATTTGTAATCCTGGGCACTGAACCGTTGATAACCGCCGGCGCTGCCAGCTTCATCAATGACCTTGTAAATCGTGCCGGGGGGCGTTCGATCTCTGCCGAGGTGAGCGGCGACTATCCCCAATACAGTCTCGAGACCGCCGTCGCGAAACAGCCGCAGGTGATTTTTTTGCAAGCAGGCGGCAGCCTTTTACCGGAACGCCTGAGAGAAACGCCGGCAGCGGTGGCTGGTCGCGTTTATCGACTCGATGACGATTTGTTGCTTCGGCCCGGGCCTCGAGTGGTTGACGGGCTCGAGCAGATGGCCGGCAGGATTCATCCCGACGCATTCAAGGCGGAGCGATAGGTAGTGCGATGACCGCAACGACAGCAAGACAAAAAAGAGATCGAGCGGCCGCAGTGGGACGGCTAACCCTCAGAAGGTTGGTAATAACGCTTGCGGTGCTACTGACGCTGCTCATCGCTGTAATGCTTGTTTCGATTGCAATCGGAGGCGAGCACATCAATCTGGCGAGCATCTTGAAGGTCATCCTGGCTGAAGTCACGGGTCGCGTTTCCGATGTGCCGCATGAGCAGCGGACTATCATTACAGAGATTCGCGCGCCGCGTGTGTTGATGGCCATCGTAGTCGGCGCTGCGCTGGCAGTGGCAGGCGCGGCTTATCAGGCGCTGCTCAGAAATCCACTCGCGGACCCGGGAATACTCGGCATCTCGAGCGGCGCGGCGCTGGGGGCAATCACGGCGACGGTGTTTGCCGAATCGCTGCCCGTAAGCCGCCCGGTAGCGGCTTTTATCGGCGCGGTGATCACGATTGCCGTGGTTTATGCGCTCGGACAAGGCCGTCGCGGCAGCGGAACTGAGCGATTGATACTTGCGGGCGTAATCATCAACGCGTTGCTTTCATCGATTGTCATTTTTCTGGTCACCAGCGCATCAGGTGTTCGCCAGCGGAGCGTGCTTTCGTGGTTGATCGGTGATTTGAGCGGCGAGCCCAAGCTGTTGCCGCTGATCGCAATGTTTGTTGCGATTGGAATCGCGGTCGTCTACGTGAATGCGCGCAGCTTGAACCTGCTGATGATCGGCGAAGAGAACGCGTCGGCGCTTGGGGTAGAAACCCGGCGCGTGAAGATTGTCGTTTATCTTGCCGCGTCGTTGCTTACTGGCGCAGCAGTTGCGGTGAGCGGAGCCATAGGATTTGTCGGCTTGATTGTGCCGCACGCGGTGCGCCTTGTAAGCGGCAGCGATAACAGGCTGGTCGTTCCCGCATCGGCGCTGGCGGGAGGCGCATTTTTGATGCTTGCCGACACGCTGGCACGCACAGTTGTGGCGCCGCGCGAGCTGAATATCGGCGTGATCACTTCGCTTGTGGGCGCACCGATCTTTGTTTACCTGCTCCGGAGAACGAGTTGATCAGGGCGAATATGCTTGATGTATCCGACATACGATTCAGCTACGAGAACCCAGTGTTGAATGGACTGTCATTTAACGTCGGTGACGGAGAGTTGCTCGCGATTCTGGGTCCGAACGGTTCGGGCAAGAGCACTCTCGTCAAACTCATCGTGGGAATACTCGATCCCGAAAGCGGCGTTGTCTCAATAGACGGTCGCGACCTTGCTTCGATTTCGCGGCGCGAATCTGCGCAACTCATTGGCTACGTCGCGCAGGATTCGTCCGCGCGGTTTCCGCTTACGGCTTTTGAGCTTGTCTTGCAGGGTCGCTTTGCTCAAGGCCGGCTCATTGGATTTGAAAGCGAGACCGACGTTCGCGAGGCGGAGTGGGCAATGGAAGTGACAGAGACCAGCGACTTCGCTGCGCGGTCCCTCGATGAGTTATCCGGAGGTGAGCGCCAACGAGTGATGCTTGCGCGCGCGCTGGCAGTGAGACCAAAACTGCTTGTGCTTGATGAACCGGTCGCGAATCTCGACATCTCCCATCAGGTGAAGATGCTTGATTTGGTAAGACGGCTAACCGTCGAAACCGGAATCACCGCAATCGTGGTTACGCACGAAGTGAATCTTGCGGCTGATTTTGCGACAAGCGCGCTGCTTTTGAAATCAGGCGAGATGATCGCCTTCGGCACTCCCAAAGACGTGATGACTGAGGAGTTGCTGCGCAGCATGTTCGAGACGGATTTGATGGTTGACTCGAATCCGCTGAGTGGAGCGCCTCGCGTTACGCTGATCACGCAGAGTGTTCACAACCGGAACGCATAGTATTTGAGAGTAATAGCTGCTGTTTGCCAATTGGATCGTTAAGCGGGGAAGGCGGTGAAAAGCCGCCACTGTCCCGCAACTGTGATGCGCAACGAAACCGGCAACAATGCCACTGCCCGAAACGGTGGGAAGGCGCCGGCGTAGGAAGAATCAAGATCTCAAATTTGAAATTTGAGATTTGAAATTCTGGGGCGCTAAGTCAGGAGACCTGCTCGGCGATCTGTGTTACCAACCTCTTTCGCGGAAAGGAGCGATGTAATGTTTAGAGCAAATCTGTTTTACCTGCCTGGCAGGTTCTTCCCGTTTAGTTCATCTCCGGTTCAGTGGCCCAGGTCTGGAAGCGTGGTCTTGATCTCCAGAGGGTGGCTGCCACTCTTATTCGCGGCGCTATTATTCGCGCCACTTGCGCTGGCGGCAACAGCTGCGACGGCTCGCGGCCGTGTAGAAGGCGCCGTAACCGATCCTACCGGAGCAAAGGTTGCCGGAGCTCGTGTTTCGCTACGCGACACAACCGGCGTCATCGCCTATCAAACGCGCTCCGATGACGAGGGGCACTTTGCGATGGGCGAAGTTGCCACCGGCCGGTTTACAGTGAATGTTGAGGCTGGCGGCTTTTCGCAATCGAAAACCATAACCGTCGAAGTCCAGTCTGGAACAACTGAGAACGTGAATGTTCAACTCGAAATCTCCGCTATCTCGGATCACTTGTTTGTCACCGCAACTCGGACGGAGTCTACGATCGGGGAGCTGGCAGGCTCGGGTTCTGTAATAACCGATTCGGACCTTCAGCAGACAAACCAGTCGTCAATCAGTGAGCCGCTACGGCTCATCCCGGGGCTGGCTGTGGTTCAAACCGGAGGACGCGGCGGGCTAACCAGCATTTTCTCCCGCGGAGGTGAGTCGGATTACAACAAGGTGTTGATCGACGGAGTGCCGGTGAATGAGGCGGGAGGCTTATTTGATTTTGGCGCGCTGACTGCCGAAAACATCGATCGGATAGAAGTAATGCGCGGCCCTCGAAGCGCTCTCTTCGGTTCCGATGCAATGGCCAGCGTAATTCAACTGTTTACGCGACGAGGCTCGACCTCAATCCCCGAGTTTGAGTTTTCAGGAGAGGGCGGGAGCTTTGACTATCATCGCGAGACTGCGCTGCTGTCGGGACTCGCGCGGTGGTTCGATTACTCCGGCAGCTTCGGCTTTCAGAGTACGGACGGGCGCTTCCGGAATAGCGATTACATTAACCGGACAGCCTCGACAAATCTGGGCTTTCGCCTGTCACCGGGCGCCAGTCTTCGACTGACTTCGCGTTGGACCAACGATACGCTGGGCGTGCCCGGGCCGACCGCCGTGTTGTTTGCGGATCCGGATCAGCGACAGAAGCGCCGCGACCTCGCGCTGGCGGCTACGGTGGACATGAAGACCACATCGCGCTGGCATCAGACTGCACGGTTCGTGTATTCGGAGTTCAACAGACATAGTTTCGATCCTGTCGCTCAGGATTTGACCAAGCCGGATGTTCCGCCCTTGCCGCCGTTTTCGTTTTTTCCTGATTCAACGCTCGATCTCCAGGAGCATCAGAAGCGAGCCGGAGTTCATTATCAGACGATCGCGAGTCTTGGTTCGTCGAATGTAGTTACCGCCGGAGTGGATTACGAGCATGAGACGGCGATCTTTACTGACGACTTCAGCGGTCGAGTTTCGCCGACCAGAAATAACCTTGGATTGTATGCGCAGGATCAAGCGGCGTGGCGCGACCGGATGTTCCTAACGGCTGGAGTTCGCGTCGAGCGAAACACCGCAAAAGTCCCTGCGGATCTGAGGTCGATTCTGTCGAGTCTCGGCTCGAGCTCGCCCAGTGGCGATGTAGGCTTCGGGCTAAGGGCAAACCCTAACGTTGCTTTCCTTGGGGTCGTGCGCGCCAACAGAGCCGGCGTCGCAATTGGAGCGACCAAACTCAAAGCAAGCTTCGGGACCGGAATCAAGGAGCCCGAGATGCACGAGGCTTTCAGCCCCAATATCTTTTTCCTTGGCAACCCGGCGTTGAATCCCGAACGCGCGATCAGTTTTGAAGCAGGCGTTGTTCAGGAATTTGCGAACCGCCGGGCAAGCCTTGAATTGACGTACTTCGATAACAGGTTTCGTGACTTGATAATCTTCGAATTTGATCCGGTCACCTTCGGGCCAATAAAACTTCCGGATGGCAGGCTTACAAACTTCGTCAATTTCGATCGCGCATCTGCGAGAGGCGTGGAGTTGACTGGCGCGGCGCACCCGATTTTGAGATTGCGTCTTGCGGCAAGCTACACATTCCTGAGATCGCGGCTTGACAGGAGTTTTGATCCGACGGACAAGGAAGTCGGCTTGCCGCTCTTGCGAAGGCCGCGACACTCGGGCTCGCTCGAGATCAACTGGACGGAACAGCGCTATGATCTTTCATTGTCGGGTTCTTTTGTTGGCGCTCGAAGGGACATTGATCCCATCACCGGGGCGAGGTTTGACCAGGGCAGCACGGCGCTACTCAATGGCGGGTACGCAAAGCTGAACGCGGCAGGCTCGTATCACGCAACTCGTTCGGTGAGTTTGTTCGCGCACTTGGAGAACTTGCTGAATCAGAATTACCAGGAAGTGCGCGGATATCCCGCTTACCGTTTGAACTTCAGTGCGGGCTTGAGAATCAAGCTGGGAGGAGGAATATGACAAACAAATCCCGGTTGCCGATCGGAACGGCGCTTCAGGTGAGCTATTTCTTCAACAGCTGGAATGCTAAGCCTGACTATGAGCGCCCTCGCGCTTGAGCATTCGCTGATACATCTCGCGCAGGTGCAGCGCCAACTGGAGCCGCTTGCGCGAGACGCCCATCAGCTTCTTGTTTCCTCGCTGACGAGCAGTTTCCAGCGTTTCGCGAAGAGCGCTTATTTCGTCTTCCTGCGCTCGTAGCCGCTCTATAAAATAGTCTTCCGGCATGCCGATACAACCCGATTCTGTCTTATTCTTACTGAACTGAAGGGGAGGCCAACCAGTTCCAAATTCTATCGTTTTCCGTCAGGGCGATTCTATTCTTTTCCGTCAGGGCGATTCTTTTCGATCACCATTGTACACTAACTGACACTACGACAAAAGCAGGGCAGTGGTTACTGCATCGGTCTTTTTTTTTCAGCCTCGCTCACCGCATTCACCGGGACCGCATAGCCGTCACTACTGCGTTTTGGCACGCCCAGCTTTTTTAGCAGGAGCGCCGACGGCAAGCCAGTTTGCGGAAGACCGTTCGCCGATTGGTACTGCTTCATCGCCTGGATTGTCGCGTCGTCATATTGTCCAGATGGCGGACCGTCCAGATAGCCCGCTTTGATAAGCGCCTTTTGAATCTCGGTTGCGCGCTCAGACGGTATCCCACCAGAGGACGGGCGCGAAGCAGCCGGCTCAGACGAGCGGGCCTCGGCTACGTAACCGCGATGCCGGCTCCGACGCGAGCTCATAACGTATCTGGAGCGCTTGCCCGATTTCGCGATCTTGCCGCGACCGTGCTTTTCTTGCCGCGAAGATTCCCGGCGCGAGAGCCTGGCAGTCTTAGTTCGACTGGCCCGGCTCGTTCGACCGGCGCGCACTTCTTTCTTGACGCGTCCGCGCGAAGAAGCATGGCTTGGTCGAGACTTTTTGGCTGATGCCACATCGGCACTGATCGCGAGCATCAACAACGCTACACTAAAAATGCAAATCCACTTTCGGTGCATCGAGCGTTCCTCTCAATAAACATTCCGCATTGTTATTCACTGCCGCAAAGCTGGGGCGAGCCTGCGGCAGGATTATACCATCGCCAACACCGCCATCAAGGAAACTTTGTGTTAAAAGTTCGGTGATTATCCGGTGCGTTCGTCATATCGAATGGTCATATGATTTAATTAGAGCCCTGACGGACTGGAGGACAGATGAAGGTCATCATTATCGGCGACGTAGTTGGCAAGCCCGGCCGCGGAATTCTTACAGCATCGCTCAAGAGCTTGAAGGAGCAACACGAGGCCGAGTTCGTCGTCGCTAACGTCGAGAACGCCGCCGAGGGCGCAGGGGTAGTTCCCAAAGTCGGAGATGAGATATTGAATGCGGGCGTTGATGTGATGACTTCCGGCAATCACATCTTCGACAAGAAGGAAGTGATCCAGTATATCGAGAATCAACCTCGTCTGATTCGTCCCGCGAATTATGCGCCGGATGCGCCGGGACGCGGCCTGTGGCTCGGCTCTACCGGATCAGGCACGCAGGTAGCCGTGATCAACGTCCAGGGCCGAATTTTCATGCCGCCGACCGATTGTCCGTTCAGAGCGGTGGACCGGTTGTTAGAGGAAGTTGGCAATCGCGCGTCGGTGATTATCGTGGATCATCACGCCGAGGCGACTTCCGAGAAGCTTGCGATGGGGCAGTATCTTGACGGGCGAGTCTCGGTTGTGGTCGGCACTCACACTCACGTTCAAACCGCCGACGAGCAGATACTCCCCGGTGGCACAGGCTACATAACTGATCTCGGGATGACCGGGCCCTACGACAGCGTGATCGGAGTTCAGTCGCACCTGGTAATCACACGATTTGTGAGGGGCCTTCCGATTCGATATCAGACTGCGAGCGAGAATGCGCAGTTGCACGGCGTGGTTGTTGAGATTGATGAGCGAACTGGAAAAGCTGTCAACATTGTCAGGCTCCAGGTCAAAGAGTAGTTTGAGCGGCACCGGTTACGCCAGCGGTTGTTTTGGCTTCTCAAAAAGACAAACCCGTTTAGCAAACTAAGTCCCATCCTGCTGGCGGGTTCGTGTTGCAGACTTGTTTTCTACTCATTGCGTCAGGAAGAACACGTCCCATGCCCATCGTCCAACATGCGCGCCATGCAGATCGTATACTTTGGCGCGATATCGGAAGAGATTGCCGAATTGATCTGTGCGTTTGGATTGCTTGTAATCGAGACTGATTGCGGACACTCCGAGCTCAGCCAGAATGTGCAGTTCGCTCACTTGTGAGATTCCGTCGTGATTCATATCTTGCCAGAGTCGCAGCGAGGCGAAAATCCCATCATTGACGTCAATCACGCCATCACCGTTACCACCGTTTTCTGACCTATCGTATTCGGCCAGCGCCGCAAACCCGTTGAGGCTAGTTGACGGGGGCTGGGTGGTAAAGTTGCCGAATAGCTCTCTCCCGTTATCGATAGTGCCATTGCCGTTGCGGTCGAGCACCAAGAACGCATCGTCAGAATTAGCAGCGGTCCAGGCTCGCTGCTCTCGAATCCCATCGCTATTAAGATCGAAGTTGACGCCGTTCGCGGCATCTGTGAGCTCAAACCCATTGCCCCTGACATCGATTATTATCGGGCTGCCACCACAGCAGCTATTACAATCAGGATCACACGTTCTGGTTTCACCCTGGCCGCACAAATCGAGGCAACCGCCACCGCCGCCGCCAGTGGGGCAGCTATGTTGGCGGTCAACCGAATCGTCGCCGGGCGCACGTTGACAATCAGCAGTCTGTTTAGAATCGAACAAACCACACGAGATGTCCGTGACAACGCTCATCTTTGGATCAATTCTCTGTTCATATCTTCCGTCGTCGAAGTACTCGGGCGGATAAAAGTCAGGCCAGCACTCGTTCCAGGCTGCATAATAGTAAACCGACGGGTTCCTCAGACAATCATCTGTTCCTCTCTCAAAAGACGGGCAACAGTTCGGATAGTATTTCCGGCAGTCTCCAGTCGATTGACCAGTGACGACTTCTGAATATCCGTCAGGCCATCTGATAGTCCGCCTTTCAGTTTTCTGAAGATTGTAAAGGTCTGAGCCGGCGGGACAATTGTATGCGCCGAAACATCCGGCAGTAGTTGGTTGAACGAGCGTCGGGCCGCTTACGGTCGATGGTCTACAGGATGCATCCCTGGCCAAAGCGCTTCGCACGGTGACATAACCGCTCAATACTAAACACGCGACAGAAAAGAACAGGAGCAGAAAGTCCTTTTTCATCTCCATCTCTCCTTAGGTTGCTGTGCTGTACGCGGTGGAACGCGGTCCGCTAGAGCGGACGTAGCGCGCACCGAGGGAAAGTAACTCCGACGAAAGTCCCCGATTTCAGAACTTGTTTAATAGGGTCGTGAAATCATCGTGGGCCTTTTCGAACCTCACCCGAAAGTTTTCCTCCGGGCTGTGCCGAACATTGTGCTTTTCGCCGAGGCGGTCATACCACGTTTCGACCGTTTCGTTTGCGAGCGCATCTTCCAACTGTGATACATAATTCTTGAGTATGAACGCCCGCCCGTGTCTGAGACCAGATTCAAGTCCGCGAGATAAAGGCGCGCCGTCATCTGAAGCCACCGATAACGACTCCGCAACGCTCTTAAGGGTCGCGAACTTTACCGCAGTGACTTGAAATTCCTTCCTCGCGAGATGTAGGTCATTGGCTACATTTGCAAAGTAAGGAAGCATTCGATGTAGCTGAATTCTAATCCCGCGCCGGACGTCTCGCATCCACTGTATCTCCTCCTCGTCGCCGTCACTCGTGCCGTCGCTGAAGATGACGGCAATAATCCTGACCTTCTGGCCAGGAGTCGGCGGCTTCTCATAGTAGAAGAGATCGGTAGCCCCGGGGGCGAGCGTCTGGCGAGATTTTATCTGGGAGGATAGGTATTCTCTGTGGTAGGTGTGCCCACCAGCATATTCCGCGGCGACTGCGGTAACGTCCTTGTCGTAGTCGTTTCTAAGCGTGACATCCAGCACATTGTCGGCGAGTATCGTTGCGGTGACCGGCGTTAGTTTGACCAACGACTTCACAATCGTTTCGGGCGGCACTGATTCCACCGTCCAACCCTCGGGAGAGATAGTCTTCTGCGTCGTCGGCCGGTTCGCGGATGAGCCGCCTCCGATCATCAGAAGACAAGCGGCAGCTATGAGGATAAGCATGGCGAGCCGTCTAATACTGATCATTTTCTGCATCTTGAACCACCTCCACCCTGAGAATTACTCGAAGGTCATAGCCGAGCTTTGACTACCCGCCTTTCGACCTCGTATTGGACAGATTCGTATGTCACCGGCGCTCCACCGTACGCGGCACAGGCTCTATGATCCAACGGACTCTTTGAAGCCGCCTGAACTATATCGATGGCTTGAAGAGAACTACTGCTCACGACTTGTGCCTCAAAGATTAATTCAGTTCTTGGCTGTTCGTAGCCAAAACTCCAAAACTCTTTTTTGAGTATCTTCCAAAACAAATTCGGACGCAAGAAAAAAGTACTAGCCAAAACTACTGTTTACTAGCCATTCCTACTGGTCTAGTCACTCGGCGGGTTTCGCTTTGTATTGTGGCTTAAGTAAGCGTCCCTGTATTCAGAGGGTGTGGAGTCGTAAACTTTCTTGAATTCGCGCACGAAGTGAGAACCGTCATTATAGCCCACCTCCGCTGCGACTACTTTAATGTTCAACAAAGTTGTTTCGAGAAGTTGTCGCGCTCTCTCAAGCCTCGAATTCTTAAGATACTGAAACGGTGGCACTCCTACTTCAGTTTTGAAGAGGCCCGAAAAGCGAGACGTGGAAAGTCCAACCGATTGAGCGATGTCAGCAACAGTTATTGCACGATGCAGATTGGCTTGCAGAAACGAAATCGCTAATTCAACTTTGGGATTCACGACGACTCCAACCCAGGACAAGTCAAAGCTGGTAGGATAATACGACCAAATCAGTGCTTTGTATAGCGGTTTTGCTCAGGCCATCGGTGTCAAACCAACAGCCTGAGCATCACGTTGAAAATAGCTTTTCCTTAACGAACTTTCACTTCAGCGAACTCTCCATTGCCGCCTCGAACGTGCTCACCGCAAAGTCAACCTGGTCGCGATCGATTATCAATGGCGGCGAGAAGCGCACAGCGGATTCTCCCGCGCCCTGGATCACAAGACCTCGATTGAAGCATTCGAATACGATCTTATCGCGCAACTCCGACCATGGCTCGTTAGCTTCGCGGTCGTGAGCGATCTCGACTCCGATCATCAACCCCAGCCCGCGAACCTCGGCAATCGCTGCATGTTTCTGCTGAAGCTCTCGCAGGCGGTCCATCATATACGCGCCCATCTCCTCGCAGTTATTCATTACGCTGTTCTCGAGAATCTCGAGCGTCTTGAGCGCTGCTGCGATCGCTACGGGATTTCCGCCGAACGTCGATGCGTGCGCGCCAACATGCCATCGCATCAGGTCTTCTCGAGCGAGAGTCACTCCCAAAGGAAGACCGCCACCGATCGCCTTTGCCATGCACATTACATCCGGGACTACGCCGAAGTGCTCGATTGCCCAGAGTTTTCCCGTGCGACCCATTCCTGATTGCACTTCGTCGACGATCAGTACAATCCCGTGCTCGTCACAAATTCGCCGAAGCTCGGGCAGGAAGTCCGGCGTCGGGACGACGTATCCGCCTTCGCCCTGAACCGGTTCTACTACGATAGCCGCGCAGTCTTCAGGCGCGACGGTGGTCTTGAAGATCGTTTGTTCGATGTAGCGAATCACGCGCTGGCCTACGCTCTCGCCCGGTCGCCGCTCGAGCGGGAAACGAATCGAGTTTGCAAAAGGAACATGTGTCACATCGAGCGTCTGGGGGCCAAAGCCTCTTCGTTGTGCTGCTCGAGACGCGGTCAAAGACAGAGTGCCGAACGTGCGGCCGTGAAATGCTCCGCGAAATGCTATGAACTTCTGGCGACCCGTCGCGTAGATCGCGGCTTTCAACGCGCCCTCCATCGCCTCGGCGCCGGAGTTGCCGTAGTGAACCTTTTTCGCAAAGTCACCCGGCGTCACTTGAGCGAGCTTCTCGGCGAGCGCGGTCTGGTGTGGATAGTAATAGTCGGTTCCCGATATGTGAACGAACTCACGGGCTTGTTTCTCGATGACCGCCGCGATTTCGGGATGCGCGTGCCCGAGCGCCGCCACCGCCACGCCCGCGTTGAAGTCAAGAAACGTGTTGCCGTCGACGTCTTCCAGGATCGCGCCATAGCCGCGCTCGACAACCAGCGGATAGCTGCGGGTATAGCTGGGCGAAATGTATTGCGCATCACGGTTGAGGATCTCCTGGGCCTTGGGACCCGGAAGAGCGGTCTTTATTTCAGGTAGAGTTGTCTTAATTACAGCTTGCATGGGACCTCCATTGATCAATAACACGAATGAGGCATTGCTTGCAGGCACTTCACCTGCCGGGTAGATGTATCGTTATCAATCGCGATCAGTCCGCGAAGAGGTTGCGGCGGGCAATTCGGGGGCCGGATATGATTGTATGCATCATTGGAATCACGTCGGAAATCAGCGCGCTCTCTCAGGTGCTCAAATCTTAACACGCCATCCGAGGCGGCATCAATGACTTGAGCCGGTGGGGCGTAGCGGGCTGAAGTCGCCGCCGTGCTGGGAATTAGGAATTTCTGTGGTTTCGGGCAGCTTTTTTCGAAAAGGTTCTTGCGTGCCCTGTACGCACGTGCTAGATTAAGTCTTCAAAAGATTTACCGGAACGGGAGTAACTGAACGGGCGCTGTAGCGAGCAGCAACAACTTGACGGCGATAGGGCATTTCGCGGTTCCCATCGCTCCTGATTACCTCACAAGTGAGTCTCTGACTTTGACTACCGCCTCGGCTTTCCGCCAAGTGCGTTTTTTTCCTTTCAGCGATCTCTTGCTCTGCTGTCAACGGGGCTTTTGCGATAGTGATGGGCGATAGCCCTGACAATCTGGTTAGAGAAGCGAACATACACAATGAGGATGCGAAATCTATTCAACCCGTTCTCTAGCGATCTGGCTATTGACCTGGGCACCGCGAACACGCTGGTGTTTGCAAAGGGACGGGGGATCGTTGTCAGCGAACCTTCCATCGTTGCCATTAACAAACTCACCAATAAGGTAGAAGCCGTCGGCAAGGAAGCCAAAGAGATGCTCGGCCGCACGCCCGGCAACATAATCGCCATCAGACCGATGAAGGACGGCGTGATCGCGGATTTTGAAGTGACCGAGAAGATGCTTCAGCACTTCATTCGCAAGGCCCACAATGGACGCTCGTGGGTTTCACCGCGCGTTGTCATTGGAGTGCCCGGTGAGATCACTCAGGTTGAGCGCCGCGCGGTCGAGGACGCGGCCTACCGGGCGAAGGCGTCCAAGGTCTATCTGGTTGCGGAAGCGATGGCGGCGGCGATCGGTGCGGGACTTCCGATCACCGAGCCTTACGGGAACATGATTGTCGACATAGGTGGCGGGACCACGGACATCGCGGTCATATCGCTATCCGGGATTGTTTATTCGCGTGCCGTTCGCGTTGCCGGTAACGAGCTGGACGAAGCGATCATTCAGTACATAAAGAGGAAATACAATCTTCTGATCGGCGAGCGGACGGCCGAATCGGTGAAGATAGAGCTTGGCTCGGCCTGGCCCTGCGAAGAGCCAATGCAGATGGAAATCAAAGGCCGTAACCTGATCGAAGGTGTTCCGCGAACGATCACCATCACGGATGAAGAAGTGCGCGAATCGCTTGCTGATCCGATTTCGACGATCGTCAACGCGGTTCGCGTAGCATTGGAACGCACGCCCCCGGAGCTGTCTGCCGACATCGCGGAGCGCGGAATCGTGCTCACAGGTGGCGGCGCCTTGCTCAAAGGAATAGACAAGCGGCTCATGCACGAGACAGGAGTGCCGGTATCCCTGGCCGAGAACCCCCTTTCTTCGGTCGCCCTGGGCACTGGAAAAATGCTCGCCGACTTTGACCTGCTCAGTCGAGTAAGCTGGGAAAACACAATGATGCATCACGGACTGTGATGTAGGGGATGGGTGACGGGGGGTAACGGTTGGTCCAACCCTAAGCCCCGATCCGCCAACCCCCATGCCTATGAGTGCAAATGCTGCACAGCGGAAAGCACCCTGGATACTAGCCGCCCTTTTGCTCTTTCAGGTAGTGCTGATGTCCACAAACGCCCGCCACCCGGACAGCGAACAGTCCTTTCTGCGAGTCTGGGTCGTCACCTTGTTCGCTCCAATCGTTCATGCGGCTGACGCAGTAATGTCCTCCGTCAAGGGAGTCGCCTCGAGCTATATCGATGTGAGGCATGCTCGCGAAGAGAATCTTGAACTACGTGAAAAAGTCGATGAGTTGATAGCCGAACGCAACAAGGCGCTCGAGCGAGCGGCTGACCTGGATTCGATTCGCACGCAGCTCGCGTTGCCTGCGCGACCGCCATATCGTGAGCTCGCCGCAAACGTGATATCGCGCGACCCCACGCTTTGGTTCCGCCGCTTGATCCTGGATCGCGGGACGCTCGATGACGTAAAGCGCGACATGCCTGTCTCGGCAGCGGGTGGAATCGTCGGCCGCATAATCTCCGTGGGTCCAAACTTCGCGATGGTGCAAGTGATCACCGATAAGCACGCCGGGGTGGGTGCGATGCTTCAGAACTCGCGGGCGATGGGAGAGGTCCGCGGTCTCGACAATGATCGCTGTGAGCTTAAGAACATCTCTACAAGTGAGAACGTGGAAGTTGGGGAGTCAGTGGTGACCACCGGTCTGGACAGGATTTATCCGAAGGGGCTCCTGATAGGGACCGTTGAACGCATTGAAATCGATCCAAACGCCCCCTGGCACCGGATCATTATCAAGCCGGCCGCGCGGGTCGATCGCATTGAACATGTGCTCGTTCTTCTGGTTGAGCAAAAAGACTTAAAGCTTACTGAAGGAATCGAAATCCGAAACAACCCGAGGTAGCCTGAAGAGTGCAGACATTCAAAACCGCCCTGACTATTGTCGTTGCGCTCTTGCTCCAGATGCTTCTTTCCGACTACCTGGGGTTCTTTCAGTACATTGATCTGCCTTTGTTGGTGACCGTGTATTTCGGGTTGCAGCGCGCGCCGGTGCTCGGGATGGTGACGGGGATGCTCGCGGGACTCGGCGGCGATGCGGTAGCCGGAGGCATTGTCGGCGTTGGAGGATTCTCAAAGACGCTGATAGGCTATCTGGTAGGAGCGGCGAGCGTGAGGCTTTCGCTTGAAAATCCGCTCGCGCGACTAGCAGCCGTAGCCGTAGCCTCGGCGGCAAATACGGTGATTTTTGTCGGTTTGTACCAGATGCTCGAACAGTCTTTGCCGCATATGTCCACGTGGGCGGAATTCGGGGCCACGATTGGCTGGAAGGTGCTGGGCGATTCAGTAACGTCGATCGCACTCTTTGTGGTGCTTGATCGAGTATTCTCGGAACAGGCTACAGCGCGCCGGATGGCGATAAGGAAGAGGTTTTATGAGTAGCACAAACGCGAAAGACGACGCCTTCAATATTGAGCTGCGAGTATATGTGATTCAATATCTCGTGCTGGTGGTCTTTATCGCGCTCGGCATTCGCTTTTACGTTCTTCAAGTCGCCAGGCACGAAGATTATCAGGCGCGCGCCGAGAATAACCGCATCCGCGAGATACCGATCCCGGCGCCGCGCGGTCAGATACTTGACCGAAACGGGAACGTGCTTGTAGACAACACGCCCGCCTTCAACGTAGTCGTCACCCCTGAAGACATAACTAATCGTGAAGACACGATCAATACGCTTGTGCAGAACCTGGATGTCGATCGAGGCGTGATACTGGTCGAACTGAATGATCCTCTGCGGCCCAAGTCGCAGCCGATCCTTGTAAAGCAAAACGCCTCTGTCGCCGATCTCCAATGGGTCCCGGCGCATGAACTCGAGCATCCGGAAATAAGGATCGAGGAGCAGCCACAGCGGGTTTACAAATATGGCAAGCTTGCCGCTCACCTTCTCGGTTATATCGGCCAGGTCAACCCGAAGCAGCTCGAACTGCCCCGGTTCAAAGAAGGCGGCTACAAATCAGGGGACATCATCGGGCAGGGCGGAATTGAAGCGGTGTATGACAAGATGCTGCGAGGCAGGGACGGGATGCGCCGCGTGATCGTCGATAGCCGCGGCCGCCCAATCGCCGACCTGGAGACGATCGAGCCAATGCGAGGTCAGGACATTACCACCACGCTTGACCTGGATATCCAGAAGGTTGCCGAAGATCAGTTCTACTCCAAGAAAGAAACTGGCGCGGCCGTGGCGGTGAATCCACAGGACGGCGAGATACTGGCGATGGTCTCCGTCCCGAGCTTTGACCCGAACGTGTTCGCCCGCAACGTGGTCTCTACCGAGAGTCGCAAGGAAGTGGCCGCGATAGTGAATGATCCGTCGCATCCGATGTACAACAAAGCGATTCAGGGCACTTATCCCACAGGCTCGACCTGGAAAATCATGATGGCTACGGCGGCGCTCGAAGAAGGAGTCATCACAACCAAGAATTCACGAATCGTTTGTGGCGGCGGAATCTCGGTGGGTAATCGCTTCGTTCATTGCGGCAGCAATCACGGTGCACCCGATATTCACGCGGCAATCGTGCACTCGTGTGACGGTTACTTCTATCGGCTCGGGCTGAAAATGGGCGTAGACATGATTCACGACTGGGTGACGCGCTTCGGAATGGGCCAGAAGACCGGCGTGGATCTTCCCGGTGAACTGAGAGGTATCATACCGAGCCGCGATTGGAAGAAACGAGTCAACCCGCGCGATCCGGCCTGGAAGGATTTCGACACGGTGCTGGCGTCGATCGGCCAGGGATCTGTGGCGGTCACTCCGATTCAATTGATTCGCGCAGAGGCGGGAATCGTAATCGGCGGCGAGTTCCATACGCCACATTTGTTCAAGGAGGCCAGCGCGACCCAGCTCAAACCCGTCGAGTACTACGACAACAAACCGACTGAGCTTAAGCTCTCGGACGTAACGGTGGGTATCGTCGATTACGGAATGTGGGGAGTAGTAAACGAAGGGGGGACCGCTGGCGGCGTCGGATTCCCGCGCGAGCTTAATGCGGGCGGAAAGACAGGCACTGCGCAGGTCATCGCAAAGGAAAAGGTGCGCGGAAAGGAACACAAAGACCATTCCTGGTTCATAAGCTTCGCGCCCATGCATACAAATCAAAAGCCGGAGATCGGCGTGGTTTGCATAACCGAGAACGGCGGCTGGGGCGCATCGGCATCCGCGCCGAAGGTAAAGTTTATCGAGGCCGCCTACTTTTCTAAGAAACTCGGTCGCGCCATCCTCCCCGAGCTTGTTGCGTCGAATACGCAATCGAAGACCGACTCGCGCCCGGACGCTGATCGAAAGCGACGCCCCGTTACCCAATGAGGTTGATAGGCAATCCCAATGGTTGATCTGAGTCAAAGAAGGTTCAAAGACGTGGATTGGTTGCTGTTGCTGGCGCCGATCGCGCTTACTGTATTCGGTTGCGTCGCCATCAGGAGCAGCGCGCCCGATAGCGGGTATGTGAAGAAGCAGATCGTTTCACTCGTGATCGGGCTGGCGATCGCCATCGTCATAATGTTCACCGACTACCGCAAGATCGTGCTCAACATCGCGCCGTTCTTCTACGCGGGAATACTGGTGTTGCTGGTGCTCGTGCTGCTTGTCGGAACTCAAATCAACGGTAACAAGGCCTGGTTGCGAGTGGCAGGCTTCAGCTTGCAACCAAGCGAGTTTGCCAAGGCGGCGACGATCCTCATGCTCGCGCGTTACCTGTCACAGTTGCGACAAGCTTCGCTTACGATAAAAGACATGCTGATCATGGGGGCGATAGTATTGCCGCCGGTTATTCTGGTCTATGCCGAGCACGACACCGGAACAACGCTGACCTTCGGCGCGATACTTGCGACGTTTTGTTTCATGGGAGGCATGCGCAAGATATTCCTGGCCGCTGGCGCCGTTGCGGTTGTGGTTGGCCTGATCGGCGTATACCCGCACTTGAAGAAGTATCAGCAGGAGCGCATCAACGTAATTATTCATCCCGAAGAGGCCGACCCCAGGGGGTTTGGCTACCAAACGATTCAATCTGTGATTGCGGTTGGCTCGGGCGGAGTAATGGGGAAGGGAATCGGGCACGGCACTCAGGGAAAGCTTGGATTCCTTCCGTTCGCGTGGACGGACTTCATCGCCGCGGTTGTGGCAGAAGAAACCGGATTGATCGGTATCCTGTTGATGCTGGTTCTGTACCTGATGTTCATCTGGCGTCTGATAGCCGTGGCTAAATCGTCGCGCGAGCGAGCGGGCTCGCTGATGGTGATGGGATTCGTTGGATTGATAACCTTTCATATTCTGTGCAATCTTGGGATGGTAGTTGCAATCATGCCAATCATGGGAATTCCGCTTCCATTGATGAGCTACGGGGGCACTGCGGTGATGTCGGTATTCATCGGAGTGGGGCTCGCGTTGAGCGTGAGGATGAAGCGGTTTGTGAACTAGCCGCTCGCCAGCGCGACCCCTGTTAAAACGGAGGCATTGTGACAGCACAAATTGTAGATCAAGAAGCGCCTTTCGGTGTGGCTCTCAATCTCAATTCCGTCAGGCTGACTGACGAGCAGTTTTATCAACTGTGTCAGGATAACGAAGACCTGCGCCTCGAGCTCACCGCGGAAGGAGATCTGATCATTATGGCGCCAACAGGGGGAAGTACAGGTTCGCGAAATGCGGAGATTACTACCCAGCTTACGATTTGGGCCAAGAAGGACGGCACCGGGCTGAGTTTCGATTCATCAACCATGTTTATCTTACCCAATGGCGCCAATCGGTCGCCGGATGGTTCCTGGGTGAGTCGCGAGAGATGGGATGCACTCTCCCAGGCAGAGCGCGACAAGTTTGTTCCTCTTTGCCCTGATTTTGTTTTGGAGTTGCGTTCCGCGACCGACAGCTTGCGTTTCCTGCAGGACAAGATGCGGGAGTACATGTCGAATGGCGCGCAGTTAGGGTTGCTCATCGATCCCAAATCGAGGCGAGGGTTTGTCTATCGCGCCGGTCTGACAGCGGAATCCTTCGACGATCCGGAGACGCTATCGTGCGATCCCGAGTTGCCCGGATTCGTTTTGGACTTGAAAGAGATTTGGTAGATTGCACCACGTTTTGATCAGGCGAACATGAACTATCGCGAAGCATTAGATGCAATTCTCCCACTGGTAGAGAAACCGGCGCGCTACGTTGGCGGGGAGTGGAACGCTGTTCACAAATCTGCAGGCGACGTTTCCACTCGGATTGCCTTGTGCTTTCCGGACACGTACGAAATCGGGATGAGCCATCTCGGGCTCAAGATACTCTACAGTCTTCTCAACAAGCGCGAAGGATGGGCGGCGGAACGCGTATACGCTCCGTGGCCCGATATGGAGGCGAAGCTCCGCGAACGTGAGATACCGCTGCTTTCGCTTGAGAGCTACACGCCGCTTAACGATTTCGACGTCGTAGGGTTCTCGTTGCAGTACGAGATGACCTACACAAACGTACTCACGATGCTTGATCTAGCCGGCATTCCCTTGCACAGCAGCGAGAGAACGCTCGATGATCCGCTGGTGATCGCCGGAGGGCCGACCGTCTATTCCGGCGAACCGGTTGCAGACTTCATCGATGTCTTCGTGATCGGTGATGGCGAGGAAGCATTCCCCGAGCTGGTCTCGCGCTACATCGAGTTGCGCGATTCCGGGTTCGAGCTGACCCGCGCGCAGGTATTAAAAGAGCTTGCTCAGATTGAAGGGATGTATGTGCCATCGCTTTATCCAACTTCCATCAGTGCGCATCACGGCTTGCTGATCGTAGATAAGCCGGATGATCAGGACGTCCCGTTTCCAGTTCGCCGCCGCGTCGTCAAGGACATCAATCAGTTCCCGTTTCCTTCCGACTCGCCGGTGCCGGCTATCGAAGCGGTGCACGATAGAGTTGCCATCGAGATCGCGCGAGGCTGTGTCGACGGGTGCCGCTTCTGTCAGGCGGGCACGATCTATCGCCCTGTGCGCGAGCGGGACCCGAAGCAAATCGTCGACACAATCCTTGACGGGATCGAAAAGGGCGGCTACGACGAAACAAGCCTGACTTCGCTCTCCACCGCCGACTATACGTGCCTGGAACCGCTGGTGAAGATGCTCGGGACTGAGCTGGAGCGGCGTAAAGTCAGCTTTTCAGTTTCGTCGCTGCGCGCTTCCGGCGTAACCGAATCGTTGGCTCGCGAGATCGCGAGAGTGCGAAAGACCGGGTTTACGATCGCGCCAGAAGCAGGCACCCAGCGGATGCGCGACGTGATCAACAAGAACATCACCGAACAGGATGTGATCAACTCCTGCTCGGTTGCGTTTGAAGAAGGCTGGTCCGCGATGAAGATGTATTTCATGATCGGGCTGCCGACTGAAACGGATGAGGACGTGCAAGGGATCGCCGAGCTTGGCAGAAAGGTCCGAGAACTCGGAAGGACCAAGTACAACAAGAACGTCAAGGCAACGTGTTCGGCTTCATACTTCGTGCCTAAACCGCACACCCCGTTTCAGTGGTGCAAGCAGGAAGAAGTAGATTCGATCAAGCGCAAGCAGCGAATGTTGAAGGAGCTTGGCCGCCGTTATCGAATTGATGTGAAGGTGCATCACGCCGAAACGTCGCTTCTCGAGGGTATCATCTCGCGAGGGGATCGAAATCTGTGCAAAGTGATCGAGCGAGCGTGGAGGATTGGCTGCCGCTTCGACGGCTGGAGCGAGCACTTCGATTTCGCGAAATGGATGAACGCCTTCGAGCTCGAAGGTGTCGCAATCGAACCGTACCTGCAGGAGTTCCCGGTTCGTGAGTTTGACAAGCCCGGAGCTCCGCTGGTCCATCTTCCGTGGGATCACATCGACACACTGGTGAAACGCGAATTCAACGCGCGCGAGTACACGAAGGGAATCAAGGCAAAGATCTCGCCTCCCTGCGAGCTGCCGGTCAAAATCATCGACGGCCGGCCGACCGCGATTGCGCCATCGAGCGAAGAATTCGAGCGTGTAGCCTCGCAGCCTTTGCTATGTTACGCCTGCGGGCTCGAGTGCGACCTGACAAAATCGCGAGAGCATTTGAACAAAGCTTTCGCGATGCACGAGGAAGTCAGGACCTATGAAGAGAGGATCGCTTCGGTGAAGGACGTAATTGAGCAACCCCTGATCGAACTTCAAGGATTGGTTGTTAAGGATCGCGGGCCGGGCGTAAACCCCAACCCCCAACCCCCAACTCCCGTTTTCCGCTATCGCGCCACCTTCGAGAAGGGCGAGCAGGTGAAATACCTGTCTCACCTGGACCTGACGAGAGCGTTGCCTCGCGCTTTCAGACGTGCGAAGATCAAGCTTGGATACAGCGCCGGATATCATCCAATGCCGTTGATTCAATACGGACCGGCGCTTGGTGTGGGCACGGCAGGTAATAACGAGTTGATCGACTTTGATTCTCTGGACGAACTTCTGGAGAGTGAGTTCCTGGAGCGAATGAATGCAGTGCTGCCCGCTGGTTTGCGGTTCAAGTCGCTTCTTGGTTTGGCCGCCGGCTCACAATCGTTGATCAAAGAGGTGAACCGCGCTGAATACCGCGTGCGGCTTGACGCACCGGAGATTGAAACTGCCGTCCGGAGGATACATTCCGAGGACGCGAGTTCCACAGCAGAGGATGTGCAAGGTATTCATCGCAATCTTGCCGCAGCTTTCATGTCGCGCGAATCCTGCATTATTGAACGCGTCAGAAAGGATAAGCGCCAGCAAGTTGATGTGCGACGCTATACGAAGCAGTTGAGCCTGATTGACGACTTTAGTCTCAGCATCGTGACTGAGGTGTCGCCGAACGGTGGAGTTAAGCCCATTGAAGTAATGGCAGCCGTTTACGGTTTGACCCAAACTGAGATGACTTCTCTTAGTTCACGTGTGCGGCGACTACGATTGTATTTGGAAGAACAAACGGGCGAGCCCGGAAAATTGGCGGACTTCGCCGCCGCTCTAGTGAGCGAGCAAGGAGATGAGTTGCGAGTGGCCAGTAGCCACTAATAGTTCAACGTGTCGTGCTGTGAGCAAGCACGGGTAAGGTTTGACATTCGCTTCGTCACGTCGGCGCGCCAATTGCCGATCTGAAGGCGAAAGAGGCGATTGAAATCGTTTGAGCGGATCATCAAGAGAGTAAATCGAATTGTGAAGCGGCCGTATTGCCCTCGGCAACGTTCGCTTGAACTTGTCAGCCCGAGCGCTATGCGAAAAAGATCATAGGCTTAAGCTCGGTTCATCTGCTCGAATCATTCTGCGATCTGAAGGCCGAAAAGAATCGGCTCTCATCCGCTTCCGCTTACCCTTCTCGCGTAACAGCAGACGTCAGGAGAATTCATGGCAAAAGAGTTGATCATAAGTGCGAACTTGCACGAGAAGAAAGTGGCCATGCTGGAAGACGGCGTGGTAACCGAGTTTTATGTCGAGCGTCGGGATGAGAATCAGGGCGTAGTCGGGAATCTCTACAAAGGCCGCGTGATGAAGGTGCTCCCGGGAATGCAATCGGCATTTGTCGATATCGGGCTGGACCGAGACGCGTTTCTTTATGTATCCGACTTCACCGAGTTCATGGAAGAAGAAGAAGAAATAGATTTCCGCGAGGTCGGCGATGAGGCACGGATGCCCCCGCCTCGCGTTGATGACCGGGCTCGCCGGGGAGATCGGCAGCGGCCTGAATACCAGCCAGTTCCCCCGAGGCCCGCGGCTGAGTCGATTGAAATCGCTCGTGTCGAGAGACCCGATCGGCCCGTTAGCATGGAAGACGCAGTCGAGCAGTTGGCCGAGATCGCCGTCGAAAGCGTGATCCCTCCTCCTCCGCCCGAAGAGGAACTGCCGGAGCAGGACGCCCAAAGCGCGTCATCTACTGGCATAGAACCGCTTCATATTGAACGCGTCACCGATGATGATCAAAATCAACGCTTCGAAGAGGCTCAGCCTGAAAAGCCTGTCGAGATGGAAGCTGCTGAGGAGGAAGCTAAGCCAAAACGCGGCCGGACCAGGAAGGCCGTCGAGCCAAGGAAGAAGGCAGTGAAGGCCGAAGAGAAAGCTGCCAAGAGTCCAACGCGCAAGCCACTGCCGAGGGGCGGCGCCAAGCGGCCCCCACGGCGACGCGGCGAAGAAGAAGTCGCCTCCGAGAGTGCTGAAAGAGAGAGGGCACAATTCGAGCGCGTCACCGATGAGGATCTTGCGCAGGACGCAGGCGACCTATTGAAGGACGCGATGGTCCAGGAAAAGATTATCGAGCGCGTTCATACCGCGGAGTTTCAAACCTCCAGTCCGCAAGCGGAACCCGAGCCGGAGTGGCGCGTGGGCAGCCTTCGCTCTATGGCGGACAGCGGTTCGAGTTTCCAGCGTATAATAGATGAAAATGCCGAAGCTGCCTCTCGAACTGAAGCGGAGGAATCAAGCCGCGAGTCTGAGCAGACGGTGACCGGCGGACAACAAAGTGAAGGCAAGGGTTCACCGTTTCGACATATTTCTGACGTGGTTCGCGGTCTTTACGGGCGCATTCAATCGGGGGGGCCGGGCGAACTCAGTGACGAAACCAGCGGGCAAGAATCACAAGGTACCGAAGCCTCTTTCGAATCGTCCTCGGCCGAAGGGCAAGGTGAAAGTAACGATCAGAAGTCGGCTGACGATGACCGCCAGGCCGAAGTTCGTGACCGTGGTCCGCGCTCGGAGTTTGCCGTGCGTCGCGGCGGAAGAGGACGCCGTGGGCGCGGCGGACGTCGCGAGCCTCCGGCAGGCACGGCAGCAGTCGTTGCACCTGCTGACGAAGGCGCGGTTCCCGCCGTCGAATCCGAAGAAGGACCTGTCAGGGTCGAGGACGTTCAAACGCCAGAGGAAATCGTTCCGGTGATCGAAGCCCGACCGGTTGAACCTCGACCGGCTGATGAACGGCCTGAAACACGATCCGAGCCGAGACCGGAGGTGCGACCAGAAAGCCGACCTATTGAAACACGAACGCCGGGACCTCGCCCGCAACGCCGGCCGGACCCGCGCAGACCTGACCCGCGCAGACCTGATCCGCGCAGACCCGACCCGCGCAGACCGGAACTCGGGCCGGCTCGTCGCCCGGAACGCAGCGGCGCTCCGACGATCAGCGAACTTCTCCACGAAGGGCAGGAGATTCTGGTTCAGATAGCGAAAGAGCCGATCGCAAAGAAGGGCGCGCGTATTACTTCGCACATCGCCCTGCCGGGTCGTTTGATCGTTTACATGCCAACCGTCAATCACATCGGCGTTTCTCGCAAGATACCTAACGAAGCCGAACGCATCAGGCTCAAGCGAATTGTGACAACGCTTCGCGACCGCGAGGGCGCTACCGGTGGCTTTATTGCTCGAACAGCATGCGCCGGTCACAGCGAACAGGAACTCGCCGACGACATGCGTTATTTGCTGCGCACCTGGACTGAAGTGCGGCGTAAAGCGGAGCGCGGAAGGGCGCCTTCGCTGGTGCATCGGGACCTCGACCTGGTTCAGCGGATCTTGCGCGATCAGTTGTCAGAGGAGTTCACCGCGATTCGCATCGATAACGAAATCGAGTACGCGCGAATCGTCGAGTTTGTGAATCGCGTGCAGCCAAAGCTGGTCAAACGCGTGAAGCTCTATACGGGCGGCCAGCCGATACTCGAGAAGTACGGAGTGCAGGCCGAGATCGACAAGGCGGTTCGCCCGCGAGTGTGGCTGAAATCGGGCGGCTACATCGTAATCAATCAAACAGAAGCGCTGGTTGCGATTGACGTTAATACCGGCAAGTTCGTTGGCAAGTCCGACAAGCTGGAAGACACGATAACACGGACCAATCTCGAGGCGGCGAAAGAAATCGTTCGGCAGGTGAGGCTTAGAGACCTCGGCGGGATCATCGTTCTCGACCTCATCGATATGGAGGAGCGCAAGAATCGCCAGAAGGTGATGATGGCGTTGCAACAGGAGTTATCGCACGACCGCTCGCCCTCGAAGATCCTCTCGATCAACGATTTCGGTCTGGTTGCCATCACTCGCAAGCGAGTCAAGCAGTCTCTCGAACGCACGCTCTGCGCGCCGTGTCCATACTGTCAGGGCGCGGGAATGGTGAAGTCGGCGCAGACCATGTGCTTCGAGATACTCGAGCAAGCCAAGGCCATATCAAAACAGCTGGTCGGTGAAAGCGATGTGATGCTGCGTGTGTCGCCTCACGTCGGAGAAGCGCTGCGAACAACCGAGCGTGAGGTCATGGAAGAAGTAGAAGCGTACTTCGGCACTCCGGTGACGATTGAACCCGATCCGAATTTGCATCAGGAACAATTCGACTTCGCGGTCGTGTGATCTCGATAGCAATATCCGTCAAATCCGCGTCATCCGCGGTCTATCGTTCCGGCACTCTAATAGACCACGGATGACGCGGATTGGACGGATTTTCATGGATTGTTGTTTCCAGTCTTGATCGCTGTTCCCACTTTGGCCGGTTCGAATTTCACGAGCGGATACTGGCTTTCGAGCAGATGCCGGCCGATGTCATCAATATCGTTTGTTGAGTTCGATAGAACAACCACTCCTTTGCGTTTCGCTTTATTGAACCCTACAAACGAGTGATATCCACCTGTGCCTCCGTTGTGCCAAACGATTTCACTATCGAATTTCTTCAAGATGTGCCAACCAAGCCCGACCTCGAGCCCGGGCGTCCCCGTCTCGTGTTGCGGCTGATGCGCCTTCTGCATTGCGAGCCCGAGAGGCAACTTCGTCAACGCCAGATTCGCCGCGACGAATTTCAGGAGATCATTGACGGTTGAGCGCAGCGCGCCGGCGCCGGCAAGTGTTGGGATGTCCCAGTTGGCTACCGGCTTGAGGTTTTGATTGTGACCGGTTGCCAGTCGAGCTTTCATTCCGCTGGTTAGCTCGATTGCCGTGTCGCTCATCTTCAGCGGCTGCAAGATTCGGGTCCTGACCAGCGTTTCATAATCCATCCCCGCTCGCCGCGCTAAAATGTGACCGAGCAGCCCCACTCCGAGGTTCGAATACAGATACTGCGAACCCGGATCACGAGTCAGCGAGTAACCCGACAAGAACGCGTACATCTGTTCGACTGAATAATCAGCGTAGGGATTGGTTTGGTCCTTCGGGGCAAAGTTCGCCGGCATACGCGGCAAGCCGGATACCTGACTCGAGAGCTGCCGGAGGGTAATCGCCTTCCCGTCGTGCGTCGGCGCCTTTACGGTTGCAGGCAGGAACTTTGAAATCGGGTCGTCAAGATTCAACTCGCTGCGTTCGACCATGTCGGCGAGCAGTGTCGCAGTAAAGACCTTTGTCACGGAGCCAATCTCAAAGACTGAATCTCCGTTGACGGTTTGGGTGCCGTCTTGACTCGACTTCCCGTAGCTGACAACGCGAGTGCCTTTCTCATCGATCAAGCCGGCCACTATCCCGACGCTCTTCTTCGCGATGTCTACTCGGTCTCGAAGAACGTTCTTGATTTGATCATCGGTGGGATTGTCTTGGGCTCCTGATGTCTGACGCGGCAGAGCAGAAACCAAGATGGCTGTCAGCGCGACGGCCAGAAGGACCAGATTGATTCCTCGAATTCGCATGACTGGATCTCCTCGCCGAGCAATATCTCATTTATGGGCCTAATCGCCAAGAGACAATCAAGGCGTAGTGCTACCACTTGAAGAGGCCGCTCACCACGTAGTGGTGAAATGCTTATAGAAGGATCGCGGGCGCGCGGACCAACCCCGTCAGGGGTTGAATGTCGTCACTGTAGCGTATACCTTGTTGCCCGTGCCTGACCGTGTTTCGCAATCAGCTCCGGTCGAGTCAGTTCTCGCAAACGCAGTTTCAACGTATTCTTGTTCGCCCCAGTTAGTCGCTCTAACTCTGAGATCGTCAATTGGTCGTGCTCCTTCAGTAGCTTCAGTATAGTCAGCGACAGCGGTCGTAGTGCCGGGGCTGCGATGCGCTCGCGTTCGAGCTTCGTAGCTAGATTATCTTTCTGCTTTTTCAGACAGCGCAGGAAGAACATAGCCCACGTTTCCCAGTCGGGCCCTGGTTGTTTGAGTGTTCCCTGCGTTTTGCGAAGTGCTGCGTAATAGAGATCTTTGTTCTCCTCGATGACGCCCTCAAGGGAAGCGTATGGAACGTAAGCGTATCCGTTACGGAGTAACAGCAACGTCGTCAGAATTCGCGACAACCTCCCATTGCCATCCTGAAACGGATGGATTGCTAAGAAGCGCACGACGAAGACCGCGATCACCAGCAGCGGATGCATCAACTTCTCACTCAATGCCTGAGCCGTCCACTGAACAAGCTGCTCCATTTCAACAGGCGTCTGGAACGGCGAGGCAGTCTCAAAAATCACTCCGATCTCTTTGCCCTCTCGATCGTATGCGACAACATTGTTCGGTGTGCGCTTGTACTGGCCGCGGTGGTATTCATCTTTGGCGCTGAAGGTGAGCAGGACAGAGTGCAGCTGCTTCAAATGGTTTTCAGTGAGCGTCAGCTCTTCCCGTGACTGAAACAGCAAATCCATTGCTTTCGCATAACCGGCGACCTCTTGCTCATCGCGCGACTTGAAGGCATTCCTCTGCAGACTAGAGAGAAGTGTTTCGATCTGACGATCGGTGAGTTTGACTCCCTCGATGCGAGTCGACGACCCGATGCTCTCAATTGTCGCCACGTGTCGCAATGCACTCAGACGTTCAGGTGATAGAGTTTGCAACGCTTCCCATCGGCCTTTGAACTCGTCGATTTCCGCGATCGACCTCAACACTTCATGCGAGATCCCAACGCCGAGTATTGGTGTTTTGTCATTCACCATACCCGCAAATATACCCGATTCCGCCTCGATCGTTTTGGGGTTGGGTGCGCGTCAGATTCTCGCGCATACCCACCTCGTCAGAGGTGGGTGCGTGATGCTACGTTGCGTGGATAATAGCTGAGCGAAGGCTGCAGCATCAATAACCCACCTCTCACGAGGTGGGTATGCGGGGCCGAGGCATTCGTTTGTAGGCTTCACCATCAGGCACCCACCTCTCACGAGGTGGGTATGAACCAGCAAAGTGAAAGAATAATTATGCGATTCTAAAGGGCCGCAGAGCGCGAAATCCTGACGCGCACCCTTTGGGGTTCGCCCAAAACTCGCGTGTCAATTACTTACCTGTCTTCAACCAGGCTTCGCGAATCCTCAATTGGTCGGGCGCCGGGGATGCTAATTCCGAAACCTTGTAATTGCTATCGCTGCGGGTGCTGACTTGCAGGTCGACAGTTTGGTACTTGCCGCCTCGTTTGAACGCGATCCTCACAGGCTTGCCGACTCGCTCGCCTAACGCTGCAACAAGAGCCTGAGGGTTCCTGCCCAAGTCCGCGCCGTCGATGCTCAACACAGCGTCTCCCACTCGCAAACCGGCCTGCGCAGCGGGTCCGTCCGCGACGATGTGGGTTATTAGTACGCCGTCGTTGGTTCTATCGAGTCCCACGCCGATTGTCGGATGCTTTCGCGATTCGGTTTGGGCTTGATAACCGGCGTAGCCGAGTATCCCATCGTAAGGCGGGATCTCTACTCCCGAAACGTACTTGCGATAAAAGTCGTGATAGTCCCGCTTCGTCAGTCGATTGACGATCGCTATCATGTCCTCAGTGGTGAAGCCCCGGCCCTTTTGGTAGAACTCGCGGAAGAGCGCGCGCATAACATCGTCAAGCCGCGCTGCGCCATTCGTATCGTGAAGGATTGAAAGGTCAAGAAGCGCCCCAAGGTTCTGACCCTGCGTGTAATAGGAAATACCGAACGCGACCGGCGTGTCATATCCCACCCAGGTCGAAACCGAAGAGTTTGCCGGTGATATGTACGCGCGAGCCTCGTTGCTCTCCACTCCGTTGATGGCGCCTTCGACACTTTGAAGAAACTGCTCACGAGTGCGCAGTCCGGCCCGATACAGCGCAAGGCTGCCATAGTAATTTGTAAAGCCTTCCGAAACCCACAACAGCGGTGTCTCATCTTCGCGTGAATAGTCGTAGGGCCACATCTCCGCGGGCCTGACTCGCTTGACGTTCCAAAGGTGAAAGAACTCATGTGAAGCCGTGCCGATCATGAAATCAGGGCTGGGAGAACGGGCGAACGAGACATGCGAATTCAAATGTTCAAGCGCGCCGCCGGCGTTCGACTCGGCCCGTGAAAAGAAGTAGAAGTAGACGTACTTCTCATAAGGAAGGCCGCCAAATATTGCACTCTGCGCGGCGGCTACTCTCCCAAGCATCTCGCCAAACTGGGCAGCCTTGTCCTTTCCCAACGCGGCTGGCGGTGTTGTCACCAGATAGTGCGGCTTTCCTTCGACCTGAAACTGTGTGACGTCGAACGCACCCATCTCAGTCGGGCAGTCAACGAGCGTGTCGTAGTCCGGCGCGGTGAAGATCATCGGGTCGCTCGTCTCTTTGAGGGCCGAGACAAGCTTCCAATCTTTCGGCAGCTCGAAGCGGATCATGCTGGGACTCGCGCGATGCCCGACCGGTTCTAGAAACAACTCGGTGCCGGTGAAGAAGGCAAAGTCGCTGGTGATTTTGGCTTGATTCAATGCTAGAACAGCAGCGTGGTAATCAAACTCGACTTTGATCGAATCGAGCCCCTTCGTTTCAACGCGCCACGTTTGCTTTTTGATCATCTGCGGCTCGATGCGATTGCCTTTTGAGTCGGCGATCTTGAACCGAAGAATATTCCTGAAGTAATTCTCGACGGTGTACCAACCAGGAGTCCACGTAGGCAGGGCGAGATCAAGACGAGGCTCATTGATATTCTTGATGTTAGCGGTGACGTGAAAGAGTTGTTCTTCGACGCTTGCGACGGCGACGGTATAGTCGATGTGGAACACGTCGCGTCGTTGCGCGAGCGCCGTCGAATGGATAAAGAGGACCGCACAAAAGACCAGTGCGCATTCAAGGTTTCGTTTAAGCATCTTAGTTGCCTTTCATAAGAACTGGCGTCTTTGCGGCTTTGTGTTGAAGCCGCTTCGCGCAAGACGCAAAGGTCCGCAAAGCCGCAAAGATCAACCCGCGAACGGGACACCGGCGCGTGCGGCGTGCTCGCGAATCTTTTCAGTAACCTCGACCGCAAGCGACAATGCGCGGCGGCCGTCCGTGCCGGACACTTTGACCTCGGCTCCTCCGACGGCGGCAAGAAACGACTCGATTTCGAGTCGCAACGGCTCGCCTTCCTCAACCGGAAGCAATCGACTCTCGAACTCTGGACGTCCTTCGGGGCGGGGTTTCACACTGACCACTCCGGCTTCTCGCCCGGCATAGTCGATTGAGACGTACTGGCCAGGCTGGAAGAACCGAAGCTTGCGCACTCGCTCTGCCGAGACGCGACTTGCGGTGAGGTTCGCTACCGAGCCGTTAGCGAATTCGATCCGCGCATTAGCGATGTCAATTCGGGGAGTCAGGATCGGAACGCCGGAAGCTCGTACTTCGGTCACCTCGCTGTTTACGAATGCCAATACCACGTCGATGTCGTGAATCATCAGGTCCATCACGACGTCGATGTCCAGGCTTCGAGGCGTGAATATGCTCAGCCGGTGTGCTTCGAAGAATCGCGGCTGAGTCAGGATGCGAGCGGCGGCGATGACCGCTGGATTGAAGCGTTCGAGATGCCCGACTTGCAGTACCGCTCGATTGCGTGAGGCCATCTCGATGATTTGGTCGGCTTCATCAAGCGTGCGCGCAATGGGTTTTTCGACCAGCACCGCTATTCCCGCTCCCAGCAAGTCACAAGCGATCACCTGATGCGATTCTGTAGGTGCAGCCACGCTGACGGCGTCTACGGTTCCAATCAGGTCGTGATAGTCAGCGAGGTACTCGGCGCCGTAGCGCTCGGCCACCGCACGTCCGCGCTGCGGGTCCAAATCGCATACGGCGACGAGGTGCGTTCCCGCAACCTCGGAATAGACTCTCGCGTGTTCGCGGCCAAACGCTCCCGCACCGACAACGGCTACTCTGATCATTCCAACAAGTCTCTTTGTCAGTCTTCCCTGAAAGGCTAACGTTCCGAACCAATTTGAGGTAGTGCGGTCATTGTGTGTTGCTCACTCTCGATCGTATTTCTCCTCTGCGCCCTCGGCGTCCTTGCGGTTGATTCCACGCACTGATCAAGTAAACCGCGGAGGACGCTGAGGACGCGGAGGGTTGCTTTGCCGCCAACACGCTAATACACCACTACTCAATTTGTAGCTGGCTTGACCCGATTTCGCCGGCTACCTACACTCAGACATTCGATGACGTATCCCTCAGCGCCCGACGACAAGGCAAAGATAATAGTGGAACCTCAACCGGCTGCCAAGGAACGACCTTTAGCGCTGGCAGCGATTCTGGCGGCTTCGGCATTTGCGTTTTTCTTCGGGTTGGGCGGGCTCGGACTACTCGGGCCGGATGAGCCGCGTTACGCCGAAGTCGCGCGCGAGATGTTTGCCGGCGGCGATTATATCTCGACGCATCTCTGCGGATGTTTGTGGTTTGAAAAGCCGGTGCTGCTCTATTGGTTATCGGCGATCAGTTATCGTTTTTTCGGCGTCAATGAACTTGCGGCCCGCCTGCCGACTGCCGTAGCCGCGATTGTGACCGTAGCTCTTCTCTCTTTTGCGTTGCGCCGGCTGGCATTGCCCCGCGTAGCTGTTTGTGCGTCGCTGGTGCTGGCGACCAGCGGTATCTTCATCGCTTATGCGCGAGTCGCTGCGCCCGACATGATTCTCACTGCGTCGATGACCGGAGCCCTGCTGGCGGGGTTTCTGGCGACAAAGACGCGCAGCAGAGCCCGGCTAATCTACACCGTACTTGCTTTCTCGTGCATGGCCCTCGGCGTGCTCGCGAAGGGCCTTGTCGGCATCGTTCTTGTGCTGGCGATACTGGGCCTGTTTCTACTGCTTACTCGACAGCTGAGTTCTGTTCGTTGGCTCGACTGCCTGATCGGGTTGGTAGCTTTTGTAGCAGTAGCGGGAACGTGGTACATCCCGGTGATTGAGCGTCACGGCTGGGCTTTCATCGAAGAGTTCTTCATCAGGCATCACTTTCAACGTTTCACCAGTAATGAATTCGGTCATCCGCAGCCAGTGTACTTCTTCCTGATCGTAGCTATCGCGGGCACAGCGCCATGGACGTTCTTTTTGATTCCCGCCGTTGCGCGTCTTCGATCACTTAGGCCGCGGCTTGACGAGCGGGACTCGCTTCTTGCGTTGGCATGGATATGGGTCGCGGTGCCGCTGATATTCTTTTCGCTCTCAGAGTCAAAGCTTCCGGGCTACATCCTGCCGATTTCACCAGCGCTCGCCGTGATACTTGGCGTGGAAGTCGAGCGATTCTGGAGCGGCGATCGCGCTCGAACCTTGAAGATCGCAATATGGGCGACCGCTCTCGTGCTCGTGGGCATGAGCGTGGGTTTTTTGATTTACCTGCATCGCGAGTCGGTCAGCCTTAGCGGATTAGGGCTGTTGCTCGAGGGCTTGCCGCTGGCGCTTGCGTTTGTATCGGTCGCCGCGCTTGTCATGAAGAAGCACGCTGCCTTCATCACCGCCGCTACGGCGGTTGTGCTCAGCTTGATCCTGGCTTCGGTTGTGTTGCTGTTTCCTGTGCTGCGAGATGAAGTGACCCTAAAGACTCTCTCGCTCGAAGCGGCCGCCGCGCTCAAACCTGGAGAGAAGATCGGGTTTTATTTGAAGAAGGAGTTTGCGCCGGTGTTTTACGCCGAAGGCCGTGTTCTGTGCGAGCCGCGAAGAGGAGGGACCTTCTACGCGCTGCATCAGAATATGCTTTCCGACGCGCTCGAGATGGAGCCGAGTTTGATAATCATCACCGATTCGCGTTGGCTCGAAGGACTGAAGGGCGACCCACGATTCACGATTGAGCCCATAGCCTCTCAAGGGGACTCACTTGCGCTGAGGGTCGAGTTGAAAAAGTAATAGGACTAACGAGAAAGGCAAAGCCTCGCTTGACCGTAACCAAAGCGTCGCCGCTTCTTTTATGTTCGCGGTCCAACGTGACACTCGCTCGTGTCAAGATAGTGGAACAATAACAGGTCTGGAAGGGTGACTTGCCCCCGCCTGGTTGGTTCGTCAATGAAAGCAGCGGAGGCAAGCCACCCTTCCAGACCTGTTATCCCCCTCCTTACTTAAAAGGAAACAAGTCGTTGACTGCCCGCGATACAACGACACAGAGAGAACATCCGCGAGTTATTTTTTCTTTGTGGCTTTAGGGTTATGCGTATTTTGCGCGGGTGATTGACCAGGCTTATCTGGGCCCAGAGGAATAGCTTCCTTGAAAAATGCCACCACGCGAGCGTCGTATTCCGACGAGGCCTGGTCGTATAGCCGCAGCAGCCGAGACTGTTCAACCTCGACGAGCTGCTTCGGATCCTTCGTCGCGGTATGAAGCTCACGCGTCATGCTCGCAAGGCCGCCGCTGTTCTTCCCGGTTATGAATAGAAACTTGCGCCCGGTAGCCGTGGCTACCGAGTCAACCGCCGGAGCCGAATCCTCGCGCCTCAACAGGTAGAGCTGCATTGCGAGCTTCGTTAGGTTGGTGGTCCATTCGGAGTTCGCAAGCCGATTAGCCATATCGCTGTCGCCACCAACCATCGTCTTGAGTTGGTGGCTCATGAAGTGAGATACATCAGGAAAGACTGAATCAACCGCGACCGCTTTTATCATCGGGTCTTCTGCCGACGCGACCAGCGAGATATACCCACCGAGGTCGACTCCGTAGAGACCCACGCGCCCGTCCAGCAGATCCTGACCCGTCTCGGTCTTTTGCGTTCGAAGGAACTTGATCGCCGACAACAAGTCTTCTTTTTCATATGTGCCCAGACCGGACCAATTGACCGGGCTTTCGCCGTGTCCGCGAAGGTCATAGACCAGCACGTTGTAGCCTGACTTCCACAGCTCGAAACTGAGCGTTAGCAACTCCGACCGATTCGATCCGTAACCGTGACTGAGGATGACTGCGGGGCCGGTCTTGCCGCGGCTCAACAACCATCCGACGGTTTGAGTGCCGTCCGAGTTTTTCCACTTCTCGTCGAACCACATCGGTCTCTGCAATATCAGTTGAAAATCGCGCGGCGAGCCGTACAGCTCGGTCCGCTGCGGATGAGTCATATGATGAATAAAATAAAAATCAAGCGCGGCAACGCCCACGGCGAATACCAGCACGGCGGGAATAAACACCCACAGAACACGCTTGAACGTCGCGCGGAATTTTTTTGAGATCATAACTGAAGACCGTTCGGATTGTTCGACCGGAAGGGGCAGATGCAATTGGGGCGACGTGAAGCGGGGCTACGGGTCAGTATACGATCGATGAAAGCTTTTTCAAGAGTTTATGCCATGTGCGGGCCACGGAACGGGCCGCCGAGGCGCCGCGAGTGCCGGCCAGCGACGTCTCCAAAGTCACGGGCGGCGCTTCCGCGCCGCAGCCTTCTCGATGTAGGGGCCCGCATCGGGCGTCTTGCAGTTCGTCTCGCCGTGGTCGACCTCGACCTTGCCGATGCGCCTGGCCGCTTCGATCGCCTTCTTGCGGAGCGCCGGCTTGTTCACCCCTATTGAGATAAGCGCTACGTTCATCGCGTACCGCGCCCAGTTCGGGGAGCGGTGGATCTCCTTCTCGATCGTCGCGAGTACCTTTTCCGCGTCCGCATCGCTCACCGAGCCCGGATCGTCCTTCAAGCGCATGCCGAGGAGTCCGTAGCCCATCTCGCGGCGGAACTCGTCCGGCGATTTCATCCACGCGCGCATCGTCTCCTCCGCAATCGGGCTGCGCGCCAGGAGACCGGACAAGTAATAGCCAATGAATCGGACTGGCCCATCCTTGAGCAGGCCGTCCGCATCAGCGCGGGTCAGCTTGTGCGGGTCAGCGATTTGAAGCGCCAGGACACGCGCCTCGGCGTTCCCCGACTTCCAGAGCTCCAGGGCCAGCGCGTGATCGATCTTTATTTTCTTTTGAAGCTTGGCGATCTCCGAGGTCAGCACGCCGAAGACGTTGTTGCCCGATCCGTGGCGCTTATATATCGCGGCCGTCTGCGGTTTCCCTAGCTTCTTGAGCGTCGACAGAATTTCCTGGGCGTTCATCGTTTTTCCTCCGCCGGTATGGTGTGCACTGAAGAATACAGCAGAGAGGGGAGGGGAGACAGAGAGCATTAGCAATTAAGGGCACTCATGTATGGGCGGTCCTCCGTGGCCGCCCCTCTTTCCATCAAGGCGTTTTTTCCGGCAAGAGGGGCGGCCACGGAGGACCGCCCGTACAGGACTACCGATGTCTCTTGCACACTCCGCTAATTTGCTAACTCCAGGCGCCAAGCGTAATCGTCAGCACGTTCGCTCCGGATGGAAGTGGGTCGAATTTTGATGGCACTTCTGGCTGGCCTTGTGGAGCGGGTGGCACGGGACCGGCGTTTTCGTCGTACGCAAAACCATATGCCTGACCCATCGTAGTTCCTCGAGCGCAGGTGGTCGAGCCCTTAGCCTGAATGAAAATCGGAATAACATCTGCGCCGGCGGATACTGTCCCGGTGTGCATGAACAAGGAGAATAGATTCTGTGTGGCGCCAGCAGGATACCAGTTGGTTTGTGTCCCCCAGTATTTGGAGGAATATCCGTCTGCTCCTGAACTGGGAGCCGTGTTGGCCACGCCTCGATTCAGCGCGCTGACGAGTTGGTTTTGAAGATTCAAGACAACGGTTTTCTCATCGCCGGAGTAGCTGCCTGCGTACGCGAAGACGCCCGCGTTCGCAAACACCATCGCGCCGCTGGTCATAAACACGCCGGGAATCTTCGAGAATCCATATTGTGACGGAGACGGCTTGCCGGTCTCTTTTCCGCTTATGCAGACGCCGGTGATGTCGTTGTTCCCATCGCGTGTAATGGATGTGACGGTTGTGTTGTTTGGATCTACACCGGCGCCTGACACGTACATTCCAACCACGATATTAGTGTCAGCGGGCAGCGCGGTATCGAAGGTCAAAGTGGTGTCGTCGAGCTGCCCGGAAATAGGCGTTGCGGTACCGTTGTTGTCGAAGGTGAGTGTACACAGGCCAAGCGGGCTGAACACATTCAGCTCGAGGCCGTTGTTCTTGCCTTTGAATTGGAGCGCCGGATGCGAAAGCCCGTTCGTCGTCGGGAGCGGTTGATCTCCAGTGGAGTTGACTGTGTAGACATCGGGGCTGATGCTGCCTGAAGAGACACCTTGAATACTGAGTTGTGCGTTTGAAAACAGAGTTTCCAGATCACTATCAAACAGGCTATTAAGCGCACTCCCGAGATTGCTCAGCTGATTAGACTGATTGGTGTCTGTGAGGTAGATACCAGGGTTGAGGAGACCGCCGCTGTTGGTGCTGTACTGAAGGTCTAGAAAGGACGCGGATTGCGTGCCGACCCCAGTCATAAAAGTTTTGTAGGCAGCAAAAATCGAGCTGCGATTAAACCCGTTGTTAGCCAAGAGCGGCTGGCCCACTGCGCCGAGAGAATCGTTGAGCGTAAGGTTGAGCGGGAAGGTCAGCCCATCGACGGTTTGCAGGTCAATAACTGCGCCGTATGTTAAATCGACTACGGTGAATTCGGCGAATGAATACGGAGGAACATCGGAGTTGGGTGGATTCTTTACATTGGTAACATTGGCTCCGCTGTTTGAGTAGCTCACTTCGGGAGCATTTGGGAAGGTGCTGTTCTCGGCAACGAAAAAATAGATGCGCGCGCCGTCGATCTTATTGAGAGGAGCCTTAACGTCGACATTGATTTGCGAAATCTCCGAACCCAGCTTGTAAGCCGGCAACGTTCCTTTCTCATTCGGAACCGGCACGAATGTCGCGATAGTGGTTCCGGCTCCGACACTCAACATCTTTTGGGATGTAGTCGAAAACCCGAGCACATAGATGGTGTACTGAGTTCCATCCAGCCCAGTCTGATTTTGCAGCGGGATGGTAATGGAGTTAACGGATGTAGTGGTCGATTCCATCATTTACTCCTTGGTAATAAACTACTGCTGCCAGGGTGAATACCTTTAGAACTTCGAGTCGAGAGTATTTTAGCCTACGATTTTTTTAAGTAAATCTTCTAAATCAGCCATGACAATCTATCTAAAAAGCAAAGCGTTTGATATGTGTCATTCCAGAAAGGCCTTTCTGCTAACGCCACCTTCAACACTTTCGCCGACGCGTCGAATACTACCACAAGTCCCGGCTTCATTAGTGATGAAAAACTCCAACGCAATTTACTGCGCATCAGCTCTCAACATCGACAAGCCGCGAAGCCAGCGGTACCTTAGTTTGATTTGGAGTGCGCCGCCTCGACTGGCTATGTGCTTTGCCTCGAATCGGCGGGGCTTTGGATTCTGGAGTACACGCTGCGAGCGATTGCCGAATCCAAAGCGCCGCCTACTGTAGCTGATGATTAGGCTGGCCGCTAATCGTTGACTACCCTCTTGCAAGCTGACAAACTTTGCTTTCGGCGGTTATCTCGGGGGCCAAAACTTGATCGCGCAACTTTCCGGCAAGCTCATCGAAAAACAACCGAATTCAATAATCGTCGACGTAGGCGGTGTCGGCTACGACATCACTATTCCCGTCTCCACTTTCTATGAGTTGGGCGAACCTGGCTCGGATGTGTCGCTCAGGATTCATACTCACGTCAGAGAAGATGTGCTTCAGCTCTTCGGGTTCTGGACCGCCAGAGAAAAAGACATCTTCCTGAAGCTTACAAGCGTCAGCGGCGTGGGTCCGAAGCTTGCCATCACGATGCTATCCGGCATGTCGGCTGCGGAATTGATCAGTGCGATAAGCACTAATGACCTCGCCCGGCTTACGTCGATCCCCGGAGTTGGCAAGAAAACCGCGGAGCGGGTCGTCGTTGAATTGAGAGACAAGATGGCTGCAATCTCAGTCGAAGCCCGAGCGGGCGAACAGATTGCCTCGAGAGAAGCGGCGGCCGGCGAGGAAGCTGTGAGAGACGATACGATCTCAGCGTTGATGGCGTTGGGCTATCCGAAAGCGATTGCAGATCGCTGCGTTCAGTTTGCGCTGCGCGAGGAAGGTGAGCGCACAATCGAGGCTGTCTTGAGGCGCGCACTCAGACGTCTCTCAGGGTGATAGCGAGAATTTACATTCACTCGAGAGGTGTAACTTCAGTAGTTCGATTGTGGAAAACTTTTTTTGCAGAAAGTTGTAAAAAGAGATGGGTTATTGATTGATTTCGCTTCGGACCTCTGATATAAATGCGCGGCGGTTGATACGAGAGGATCCCCCTCAAATTCGGTTGTAGCAGATTAGCAAGGCAGTGATGATTTCCCCATCGTCAGACATAAAACTTGCACCGTGCCCGCAATGCGGCGGGACCGGTTGGGAGTCGATCGAAGGGAAGGGCGTAAGACCGTGCCGCTGCAAGACCGACGCTCGCACGGAGGTCCTGCTCGCCCAGTCCCGCATACCAAAGCGCTTCCTGCATTGTGACCTCAACAACTTCGAGCCGGCTTGCATTTCGGTTGGCCGCGCGTTGATGAACACGAAGCGATTTGTCGATGAATACCCGATAGTTGATGTTGGTCTGTTATACCTGGGTCGCTGCGGAGTAGGTAAGACGCATCTGGCGGTCGCGGCCTTGAAGGAGCTAATCGTCAAAGGAATCGGTGGACTGTTTTACGACTTCCGCGATCTGCTGAAGGAAATACAGGACAGCTACAATCCGAACACGCATACATCTGAGCTTAAGATCCTGTCTCCGGTGTTCGAAGCTGAGGTGCTGGTGCTTGATGAACTCGGAGCCAGCAAGCCTACCGAGTGGGTTCAGGAAACCATCACCCACATCATCAACAAACGCTACAACGAGAAGAAGGTCACCATCTTCACGTCGAACTATCTGGACATCCCGATCGGCTCGGCTTACGACGAAAGCTTGTCGGATCGCGTAGGAGTCCGGCTCCGGTCAAGGTTGCACGAAATGTGCAGGTTGGTGCCGATGGAAGGCGACGACTATCGCGAGAAGTTGAGAGTCAAACGCGGCAGCCGCTTCTCGAGTTAGGGAGCAGCGCACCTTACCAGATTATTCAAAATAGAACGACCAGGAGGGGAATAATGAGCATAAACGCGCTAACCAATGACGTGCTTAGACAGAGAGTGGGCGGAACACCAGAAGCACAAGAAAAAGCCGTTCAAGAAAACCAAGCAGGCAGGAACGCTAGTGCGTTAGTAAAGTATATCCCTATTGAGTCGATCACTCTCTATGTGGCTGCCGTTGCGGCAACTCCGGCCTTACAAGACCTCTGGCCAGTTGCTGACGAGAACAGGTACGTAACAATCTTCTATTGGGTCTTCGCTTTTCTTACCCCAGTATTTGTTTTGTTGCTCGTTGCGGCCAAAAGAAAGGCTGCGAGCTTCAAACCTGCATTTCCATCATTGACGGACTGGCCGCGGTGGAAGATGCTGGCATCTACACTCGCGTTTCTGGCGTGGGCACTCGCTGTTCCGAATGGGCCGTTCTTGCGTGAGCCTAAACTGGAACTCAAGGGTGCTATTGCAGCATTCCTCGCGCTTTTTGTTTCGACCGTCCTTTCCTTACTTGAACCGTGGGTTGAAGGACATTAACAAAGTAGATGCGCGTCGCGTATCGAGGAGTCTTCTAAGCGCCGTGGCGTCAACGGCTCATTAAAGCAAGGTTTGGATTCGGGTCAGCAGGTCGTTTTGGGCTACATGACTGAAGAAGATGCTCGTGGGTGTGGAATAGATATATCCATTGTCGCCATATGGACAACGGCCAGCCGACGGACAACTGACGCCACGATTGCTGTAAACCCAGTTCTCCGTATTCTGCATATGGCTGGCCATGCCGCTTTGTGATTTGGATAGGCAGTCGTCGCTTACAAGAGCATAGGTCAACATGAATACGCGATACGGCGAATAGTAGTCCACCTGCCACTGTTGGGGGGTTGCATAAGCTAACCCATTAAGACGCTTGTCTATTTCGCTACCAATCAGGCTGGTCGCGGTAGCCCGGAGGCTCAGGGCTTCAGGGGTTGACCCGTCTCTAAAAACGATGGCCTTCTGTCTGAACAACTCGGAATCGACATTCCCCATTGACGCTCGAAGTTGAACCTCGGCTGTTCTTTGAACGGCAACGCACGGCATCACTCGCAGGCTGCTGCTAGCCATAGCCGCGATCTGCGCATCCGTCACCGAACCCGCCGTGTTCATGAAGGTGGCCGTAATGACATCCTTCATCTGTTGCCGGGTCAATCCGTGCACATCTCCTGAACCCGAGAGAATACTTTGCTCCATCTGGATCAGTTTCTGTCTTACCTGTAAAGACAGGGTCGCACCAGAACGATATGTTATGAAGGAGGCTGCGTCTCCTACAGCTTGCGAGACACCTCCATAGCTAGAAGGGCAGGGCGCCTGAGAGGCGATGCCCGCTTGTACGTCAGCCGCGAAATTGGCTGCGTAAGGGGGAGCGCTTCGAACGCGCATCTTTGTGAAGACTGCAGCGCCCACTACAATGACGACCGCAAGAGAAAGACTCAAAGCTATTTTCCGTTTCATGGTTACCACCTCGTTTTGTCCGCGACCTCTCGCGACAATCCTGCAAATGATCGGTCGCCACTGTCAATAGCCAACGCTCGTTGACATGCGCAGTTCCAATCCCTTAGCATCACCGTCGAATCAAATCCTTCATTTCTATTGCTTCGAAAGGCTAATCAAGAGGAGAGCTCATGAGTGCACTTCCAATAATGATCGGCACGCTGTGCGTGTTAGCCATTGCGTATCGATATTACAGCGCCTTCATCGCGGCGAAGGTGATGGTGCTGGACGACAGCCGTCAAACACCCGCTCACGCAATGAACGATGGAAGCAACTACTACCCGACCAGCAAGTGGGTGTTGTTCGGACACCATTTCGCCGCGATATCGGGCGCGGGCCCGCTTGTGGGGCCGGTGCTTGCAGCGCAGTTTGGGTTTCTGCCCGGACTCCTTTGGCTGGTGATAGGCGTCGTGTTGGGCGGCGCAGTGCACGATTTCATTATCCTCGCGTCGTCAGTACGCAGGCGGGGGAAATCGCTGGCGGAAATCGCTCGGGCGGAGATAAGCCCACTCTCGGGTATAGTCACCGGAATCGCGATTCTGTTTATCGTCGTCATTGCGCTGGCGGGCCTTGGACTGGTTGTTGTCAATTCGCTTGGCGAAAGTCCGTGGGGAACATTCACAGTTGGCTTCACGATACCGCTTGCGATAGTGATGGGGTTCTACATGTTCCGGTTCCGCGTGGGCAAGACCGCTGAAGCGACTACCATCGGAGTTATTGGCTTATTTGCTGCGGTCGTGGTCGGTGGAATGATCGCGGAATCGGCGCTTGCAAAGAGCTTCACTTTTTCGGAGACAACGATCACATACATGATGGCGGGATACGGCTTCATCGCTTCGGTGCTCCCGGTTTGGATGCTGTTGTGCCCGCGAGATTACCTCAGCTCATTCATGAAGATCGGAACGGTGGCGTTCCTGATCATTGGTGTGCTCTTCGTCGCGCCGCATCTTCATATGCCGGCGACCACGCCATTTGTCTCGGGAGGCGGCCCGATAATTCCGGGTAAGGTGTTTCCGTTTGTATTCGTGACGATAGCCTGCGGCGCGATATCAGGCTTTCACTCGTTGATCAGTTCGGGCACCACGCCGAAGATGCTCGACAAAGAGACCGACGCGCGGGTGATCGGCTACGGAAGCATGTTAATGGAAGGATTGGTCGGCGTAGTCGCTCTAGTCGCGGCTAGCTCATTGCTGCCCGGAGATTATTTTTCCATCAACATGAAGCAGGGCACAACGGAAGCGAAGACTACGTACACTCAGTTTGTCGATACGAACAGCATCGAAGGCTTTGACCTCCACGAACAGAAGCTCGAAGAACTTACGCAGCAGACTGGAGAGAAGAATCTGCGAGGGCGGACCGGAGGCGCGGTGACGCTGGCCGTTGGCATCGCGCAGATATTCTCGGGACTGCCGGGCATGCGCGGATTGATGAAGTACTGGTATCACTTCGCAATCATGTTCGAAGCGCTGTTTATTCTGACTACGATCGACGCCGGCACTCGTGTCGCCAGGTTCATGCTGGGAGAGTTTATGGGGAGGTTCTATAAACCTCTCGAACGGCCCGACTGGATGCCAGGCGCGATCATCACGTCGGCTTTGATTGTCGGTGGATGGACTTATTTTATTCGCACCGGATCGATATCGACTATATGGCCGATGTTCGGAATCGCGAATCAGCTTCTTGCGACGATAGCTTTGTGCGTTGGAACTACGGTTATCATCAACTCAGGGCGTGCCAGGTACGCGTGGGTGACAATTACGCCGTTGGCGTTTGTCGCTACGACGACGCTGACGGCAGGTTGGCGCTCGATCTTCGATATTTTCCTTGTGGATGCGAAGAAGCCCGAGACTATGTTTCGAGGCTACCTTGATGCCAGCCTGACGGCGATCATGATGACCTGCGCTGTAATTGTCCTGGCAGATTCAATCGTTCGCTGGAGAAGGACGCTGCGCGCAGTGCCGATCAATGAGCCGATCGCTGAAGCCGGAGACTGAGGCTGCGAACGATTCTCAACGGCACGATTGACTTGTAACGTGTGTCAGTTCTTCGCGTGCTTTGCGGTCCTTTGCGACTTTGCGCTAAGTGTGAAGGAGTAAGACCCAATACGCAGCGCAAAGTCGCAAAGGACCGCAAAGCACGCGGAGGTTATTAAGCAAAACACAGAATCCGAACACTACCTGCTTTTTTGGTCGAAGTCTGAAATCCAGGTTACGCGCGATAATGGCCACCGGTATCGCAGCCTATTCGCCCTTCTTCCTCTAACTTCTCCAAATGCGCCACCGTCGAGCGCTCGGCCAATCCGTACATCGAGGGATGCACGTCGGTGTAGGCGGCTTCGACTATTTCATGAGGAAGTGAAGCACCGGCTTGCACTGCCGCGAGGATCTTATTCTCACGCATCGTTCGATGCTCGACGTATTCCTCAATCTTTTCGCGAGCCGCACCTATGGCCGGGCCGTGCGCGGGGAATAGCACGGATAGCCTCGGCAACGCGAGCAGTCGATGCAGCGATTCAAAGTAATGCTTCATGTTACCTTCCGGCGGATCGATCACCACGGTTCCAATGCCCACGACCAGGTCTCCCGTTATGATTGCGCCGGTAATCTCTTCGTAGAAGCACAAGTGTCCGCGCGTGTGCCCGGGGGTGTGAAGCGCTCGCAATCGCCAGCCGGGATCGCCGGCGAGCTCGATCAGTTCGTTGTCTTCGACGAACCGGTCAACCTCGACCGCGTATTTGATTCGATCCGCCGTTAGTTTGTGAGCCGCGACCGGTACTCCGAGCCGTGAACGCAAATACGCGGCGCCGCCGATATGATCGGGATGATAATGCGTGAGTATTATCTCTCGCACTCGCCGGCCCTCGGCTATCATTGCGTCGATGAATACATCCAGTTCTTTTTGTTCTTCCTCGTAAGGCGAGGCCGGGTCGATGACGATCAATTCATCGCCGCCTATGATGTAGCAGTTTGTGTGGGTCGCCGGAGGAAGCGTCGGTGTTCTGACCGGGAAGAGAAAAATGCCGGGGCGAAACTCAATTCGCCGAACCATCCCGTGCTGGGCTTCTGGAATTGCGGTCAGTGCTGCCGGCAACTCCTCCACGTTACTCGCGTGCGCAGCGAGCGTTCGAATGATGTGAAGCGTAGGCGGCGCCATAATGATCTCGCCGCGCTGCCAACTCGCCAGCGCTTCAGCCGGTCTTATCCACTCACCGGTTTCAAGCTCGCCTGTTTCGATCAGGGCCTCCTGACCTTCAGGCATCCACGCGAGGAAGAACCAGGTGTCAAACCGCCGCGGTGCAAAGTGAGGCGTCACCCATCGTCCTGCCGGTTCAAAGTCCGAACCCACGATCTCGAGCGCGTCTTCTTCGAGAGTTTGTTTGACACTCTTGAGGTTCTCGTTCATAGCGCGGCGCTTTTCTGCGATACGCTCGAGCGACAGACGCTCCGCGCCCTGCGCCAGCAGCACGCCTGTTTCTTCGAAGAACTCCCGAACGGCACAGGCTCGCATGACGGCTTCTTCGCCGTCGCAACCTGCTACGGCTATCGCGCTGTCTTCCTTGTCGAGCTGTCCGCCTGGAAAGGCATGAAATCCGCCCATGAACTTGAGCTTCGGGCTTCGCTTGACCCAAAAGACTTTTAGGTCGGGTTGGTCTTTCAACAGGATTATCGCGGCTGCGTCTTTTGGTGTGACCGGCATTCTGGGACTATAGCAACGGCGCGGACGTAGCTGCCAGCTTGGAGTCAGAAGCGAGATGCTTCCTTACTCTTTCAGAGGGAGTTCGTACAATCTTCAGCGCTTATGTCCGGCCAATCCCTGGCGTCGACGAAACGCCCAAGATGGCCGATGTTGTGTGTTGCGACAATGGCCTTTGCCGACACCGACAGAGCCTGCGCCGCCAAGATAACATCACAGTCCAGTTCCTTTGGATCACAAGTGGGCTGTCCCTTTCTTCTCGAATCCGCCCATAGCTCCGCTGCCTTCAGCATATGAGCGGTGGTCAACGGTAAATAAGTCAGTTCCTCTTTAAGTTCATCGAGGCGGTCGACTGATCTCTTGAGACCTTCGAGCAAGAAATTTCTTCGAATCTCATAGTCGGCAACCTCAGCAACGATGATTTCACAACCGCTGCCTACAATAAGTTTGAACCACGCAGCTATATCAGGATTGGGCTTCGGATGTGCAATCATGCCGAGAGTATCAGCATCGAGGAAGATAGGCCTATTCACCAGAGCGACCTTTCTGTGGGGTGTGATCTCCATCCAGCGCTTGCTGCACGGCAGGCCAAGCGGCCTCGTCGTAGCCCGATTCATCGGCGAGCCAGCTATCAATCAATTGAGGACCCACCTCTCTTCGAACTTCGCGTTTCTGTTCGCGCGCCCAGTCCTGATATTCTTTCAACCTCGCCCGAAGCTCCTCATCCCTACGCAGAGCGTCCGCATTCAATATCAGAGCGGTGCCGGTCCAGAACCTCTCGATCGCCTCGATTGCCACGTTCAACGCCTTGATAAATTCCTTGCCGCGCTCGAGGCGTTCCTCAGTGCCTTTCGTTGAGCGAGAGTACTCGGCCTTAGTTCTCTCCACTTGTTCCTTGATTTCTGGGAATGTCATGGCTGTCTTTATCTCCAGTCTCGAAATCGCTACCCAGGATTAAGGCGGCTAAGATTATTCTAGCAGAATTCGAGCCTCGATTCGCTTATGCATAGTCTAGTAGGGCGGGTTGCCCCACGGATGACGCTAGTAGTAGTCTGCACAGCGATGGCAGCGCGGAAGTTTGATTCAAAGAAAGACTACTATGCCGAGCTAGGAATTGCCGAAAGCGCGAGTAAGCGAGACGTCGATCGCGCCTATCGCAGCCAGGCGCGCAAGCGGCATCCTGACGGCGGCGGCACCGACGAAGAAATGAAATCGCTCAATGAAGCTCGCGCTATCCTGAGCGATCCCGAAACGCGCGCCGCTTATGAGGCCGAACGGCGTCCGGCGTATGAGGCGAACGGGCGGGCTCATCCTTCAGCGCGCGAATTCGATCCCTATGCGGCATCACGAGCCGGGACGCTGAAGATTCCGGTAGCCAACGCTGATCTCGCCGGGCTGTTAATGGGTGCGGCCGCGTGCTTCGGTTTAGGCTTGCCGCTTTTGCTGCTGGTAGAGATGCAGTGGATGTACTTCCTCTGGCCGCTGCGAATCATGGCGCTCGGAGCGCTGGTGTTGGGAGTGTTGCTGGCGCATTCAGCTCTTCGAATGAAGCGCCGCCAGTTGAAGGAAGAACGCCCTGACTACTCACCAGGGCTTTTGGTGCTTCACGAAGCGGTCTTCTGGATTGTTTCTGTGGGAATCCTGGGAGCCATTGTTACGTTGCTCTACACGTGAGTCCCAATAGAAGAGAGCTGCCCTGGCTACTGATGAATGGTCTTAGTGCCGGGCGCTGCTTTTATTTTGAAATCGACGGACAGTCCCTGATTCTTTTTCAGGTTGCTGAGACTAAACGTAGTGACGTTGCTGTTCTTCTCGATGACTTGATATTTGATCGGAAGCCAAGTTGACTGATCGACCCACAAGGTTAGTTTCTGTACCGATGATTTGCCTTTTGGGGTGAGATCAAGCTTGGCGGTCGCAGCATTGCCCACCTGCTCGTCTCCAACGTATACGATGTTGTATTGACTCTTTAATTCGGGAACGGATTTGTACGGCGTAGCTATGAATGAAAACTCCTGGTTTTTTGAAGCCTGTGCCCGCCTGGAGGTAACGATCATTTGATTGATGCTGGGCTGGTATAAGTCGATTTCCTCGCAGAGCACGGCAACTGCCTGACCTTGCGGGTTGTCATAGTTGATCCGCACTTTGTCGCACTTCTTATCGTGAAGAAAGAAGATCTTTCCGCTATAGATCTCTTTTCCACCGATTTGCATATTGCGCTTTTCCTGGCGCATATCCGACTCAATTGTCTTGATGGTGCGAGCGGTCCGCTCCATGTTGGCGAGCACTTCATCTAATCTCCCGTTCGCGCCGGGGCGCGAAACGCTGATGTTCGAGATCGCGAACGACACGGTTCCCATGAGAGCAATGATGAGAAACAGTCTTGTAATATGATTCATTCCTGCTCCTGCTTCGGCTATCACAGCCAGAAATACATAACCACAGATGAACACCGATCAACACAGAATCCAGGAACCTATCTGTGTGATCTGTGGTTCAACTCACGCACGACGCTTACCTTGCACTTATTTCTGATACACAACGTAACTAACTTCGCCTGAAATGTCTTCGGCTGTTTCGATGCGCGCGATCTTGGCCGCGTGGCCATATTTCTGTTCGAGTCGAATCGATAATTCTCGTTCGAGATTGTTTGGCTCGATCTGGCCGAGCTCAACTTTTCTGATCACGAGCGCAGGCGAGGCGGCGCGCTGAATGAACACGCTGTTTGGCACGAAGAAAATGAAAGCAAGAATCACCACGCACATTACATCGTACTGCCAGCTCCCACGATCGTAGGACCAGAACAGGGTCTTCTTCAGCGTGGCCAGGATGATCTTCACAATATGCCTAGAATTGTTTCCGAAGGAACGACCGAACGAATCACGTGTCCGTCTCGCATCTCGATTATCCGGTCGGCGCGCGCGGCCGCTTCGGCGTTATGAGTGATCATTATTATCGTCTGACCGAATTCCTTGTTGAGCTGCCGCATCATGTTAAGAACTACGCCGGAGTTCTCGGTATCCAGATTGCCGGTTGGTTCGTCCGCGAGAATTATAGCTGGACGGTTTATGACCGCGCGAGCGATCGCGACCCTTTGCTGCTCCCCGCCCGAGAGTTCGAGTGGCTTGTGATTCATCTTGTCTTCAAGCCCGAGAACCTTAAGCACTTCATGGCGACGAGCCGAGTCGCGATTGACTTTTCCTGCATAAATTCGTTCCGCGAGTTTCAGATTCCCTTCGGCGGTCAAGGTAGGAAACAAATTGAACCGCTGAAAAACAAATCCGATCTTGCGCCGCCGCAGATCAGTTCGCTGGGCGTCGGTCATCGCGGTCAGGTCTTCGCCTTCGATCATAACGCGCCCGGACGTAGGCTTGAGCATGCCTCCTACAATGTGAAGGAATGTTGACTTACCGCAGCCCGACGGACCCATTATCGCGACGTACTCGCCCGACTCGACTTGCAAGGTTGCGCCGCGAAGCGCCGGCACTTCTACCGTGCCGACGTGGTAGATCATCTTAAGGTCGATTGTTTCTAGAACTGTCATTGGTCATTAGTCATTGGTCATTGGTCATTAGTCATTGGTTATTAGTCATTGGGCCCTGATCACAACAAATGACCAATGACTAAGGACCAATGACCAATGACTTCGGACTAATCATAACTTATAGCCTCGACCGGATCGAGGTTAGCGGCTCGCAAGGCTGGATAGAGCGCCCCGATCACGCCGCCCATCAAACCGATTATCGCCGCGACGACCAGCCACTTCGGCTCGAGATCGATCATCAACCGGGTATTGGCTTCGATAGTGAGCTTGCCGATCACCGCCACAGCGAAGCCAAGCACCACGCCCAAAGCGCTGATCATTGCCGCTTCCTTTTCGATGGTCATCACGATGAATTGCTTTGAAGCGCCCAGGCTTTTCAATATGCCGATCTCACGCGTTCGCTCGATTATCGTCGTATACATCGCAAGCAGGATGACAAGCACGCTGATTATCAGTCCGAGACCTATCACTACGTTCAAGAAGATCTCGACCGGCGCCAGCGTTTGCGAATATAGCGCCGGTATCTCCTCAGTCAGGATGACGTTATTGCCGGGATAGTTCCGGCGCAAATCCGCCTGGACTTTTTCAGCGAGTTCGCGTCGTTCGCATTTCACCAGAAGGTAAGTGCAGTTCTCGACCCCGCCCAGCAACTGCTGCATCGTGTGCAGAGGGATCTTCACGCGGGCGAGCACCGAGGGTTCGTATATTCCAATTATCGTGAATGTGTGACCGAGCACGGTGATCCTGCTGCCCAAATGAACCGGTTTTCCATCGATGTCCTTGCCGCTCTCGGCATAATAATGATCGACGATTGCCTCGTATTCCGTTCCCGGCGTGAGGCCGTCGCTAAGCCCGCGGCCCTTTGTGAGCGTCAGTTGAGTAGTGCTGATGAAGCTCGGGTAATCAAGGCCGTCGACCATCTCGAATCCGATGCCGGCGACGCTGCCTTGCACGTACTCGCCGACCGCTGAAACGGCTGCGACGCCGCCTATCGGCGGTTTTGGTTGAATGTCAGGGTCCTCGGCGGTAGGTTGCACACCGTGAAGAATGGCATCGGCGTATCGCGATTGAAGCATTAGCGGGTTGCCGGCTAACGAGACGTTGCCGCTCGGGAGGAAGCGAATCTCTGCGTCGACGTTCGCCTGTCGCTGGGCGGCGTCGCGCATCATTCCACGCGCAAGTCCAACGAACAGCGTGACGAGAATCACACCGAGAGCGACTCCGATGATGCTGATTGCCGTGCGCAAGGGACGCTGGCTAATGTTGGCGGCGATGAGGCTGTCCATTACCGTTCAAGTATCCGTTCATATAGCCGTTCATGGGGCCGGCGAGATCACAACAATCGAAGTGGCTTTGCAGCCATCGGCCGACGCCTCACATTCACCGGTAACTTTGTCGCCGGCTTTCACTTCGGCGAGAGGAATTGGGCGGCCCGAGCGCGTGAGTTTGGTGGATGAGGTTATCAGAAGGTGAGCCTCCGTTCCGGCATCATCTTTGATTATCATTTCGTTCCTGGAGCGGTCGACCGAGACGACCTCGCCGCTATGATGTTGCACTCTGGCAGACGCGGTAACGATGTGGTTGGCACGGGGCTCGTCGGCCATCTTGTGTGGCTCATCGAGGTTTAACTCTTCCAGTCTCTCGGTGTTTTCCAGCTCAAATGTCGTCGCGGGCAGTTCTGCATTTACCTCAACCGTTTCCTGCAGAAGCTTCAAGTCGAGCCGATAACCGTCGTTGCGCCGATCGATAATCACGTGACTCGGCCACGCCCACGTAGTGTTGGGAACCGTGAACCACCCGCCGAATGTTACGTCGCTGGCAAGACGGCCGACGCCGTTTTCGAAAGTTTGCTGGCGCACCAGCGGCGATCCAACCTGGCTTCGATCGAACCAGAACTTGCGCCGTAGTTTCAGTTGGCCTTTTTCATCGCGCTCAGGAACGTACACAACGTAGTAGCTTCGTTCGACGAGGCGATTCTTTTTGCCCGGGCGATTGTCGGCCTCGACTTGCCTGACCTCTTCGCGGAAAACATTTGAACGGTCGCTTTCGGTGATCGGCTTGATCAGAAATGAATCGGTAATATGCTGCGGCCGCATGTTCACGAGCCCGCCGGCTTTTGTGAGCTGTGGGTCTTTGGTCTCCTGGATCTCGGTGGCATTCATTCGCTCGATGTCGCCGAGGTTCCTCCCGTATATGAAGCGGCGCTTGTCGAGAGGACGCAGGATCTTAAGCTTGAACTTCTGGCCGTCGCTTACCATATCGGCAACATCGGCGCTTAGAAAGGTCACCTTCATCCGCGTGTCTTCGGGTCGCTTGAATCGAATCAGCCCGGTCGCTATCGGGAATTCGTCCGCCTTTGCTCCCTCACCGGTGAAGTAATTCCAGACAGTCACGTCGGCCTGCGCAGAGAAAGTCTGGATGCGGTTATAGGCATTGATTCGACTAATTAGCTCGTCGGTCGAAACCGGCGCGTTCACCGGCAGGAGTTCATTGACGTTGACTCGGTGCACACACGCCGATCCTAACAGGGCCGCGAACGCAATCAATGAAATCAAAAGGTATTTGGTGCTTTTCACGGGTAACAGATTCCTAAATCCGATCGTGTGATATACAGAGGCCGTATTGTCTAACCACGCAAGCTTAAAAACTAACAAAGTGATCCAACTCATGTCAACGAACTGCCCCCGATAGGTTGATTTGGAGTGCGCCGCCGTCGACTGCTAAGGGCTTACGTTTGAATCGGCGGCGCTTTGGATTTTGGAATGCCTGCTATGCACGGTTGTCGAATCCAAAGCGCCGCTGAGTACTGCTGATCAATCGTTAGACCCGAGGAGCGCCGTACTCCAAATCAAATGTTTGAACTTCGCGGAGCTTGTGGTTGCTTGGGACCCTCTTTGCTCGTTGCGGTCGGGAGGTCACCCGCCTAGTATTCTAGATTGGGGCGGGGAATGCCGAGATTCAAGAAAACGACCATGAAGAGTGATCAGCCAGGCAGCTTGTTCGAAGAACCGAAGGATCAGATCGCCTTTGGTGACAATGAATCACCGGACCGTCCGCTCGCGGACCGAATGCGGCCGCGGACCCTGCTGGAGTTTGAAGGCCAGCAGAAGATCGTCGGGCCGGGCCGCGCGCTTCGAAAGATGATCGAGGAGGATCGATTGCAGTCGCTTGTCTTCTGGGGTCCGCCCGGGACCGGCAAGACTACGTTAGCTCGCATCATCGCAGACCAGACCGCGGCGCGCTTCGTGTCCTTCAGCGCGGTATCGGCCGGAATCCGGGAGGTTCGGGCGGTGATGTCTGAAGCCGACGAATATCGCCGCCGCCTTGGCAAGCGAACCGTTGTTTTCATCGACGAGATACATCGATTCAACAAGGCTCAGCAGGACGCCTTCCTTCACTACGTTGAAAGCGGCGCGATCGTCTTGATCGGAGCCACGACCGAAAATCCTTCGTTCGAAGTGAATTCGGCGTTGCTTTCACGTTCGAAGGTCTTTGTGCTCGAATCGCTGACGACCGACGAGGTTGTGAGCATTCTCAAGCGGGCGCTCGATGATCAGGTGCGCGGGCTTGGCACTCATCGCATCGACGTCATCGAAGACATTTTGCGCGCAATCGCGGTATACGCTTCCGGTGACGCCAGGGTAGCGCTCAACACGCTTGAGCTCGCGGTTTCAATTGCTGAGTTGGATCCGATCGGCGCCCGAGTCATCACCGACGACGTGTTGAAGGAAGCAATGCAACGCGCGGCAATCAGATACGACAAAGCCGGCGAAGAGCATTTCAATTTGATCTCGGCTTTTATCAAGTCGATTCGAAACTCGGATCCCGACGCCGCAGTGTACTGGCTGGCGCGAATGGTCGAGAGCGGCGAAGACCCGCTCTACATAGCCCGGCGGCTTGTGGTTCACGCGTCGGAAGACATCGGGCTAGCCGATCCGATGGCCCTGGTCGAAGCAGTAGCGGCGATGCAAGCCACTCACTTCGTCGGGTACCCTGAGGCGAAGCTCGCGCTTACGCAGGCTACGCTGTACCTGGCGACGGCTCCGAAGTCCAATTCGGTGCTGGAGACTTACGGTGCCGCGGCTAGAGATGCGATGGAAACTGAACGAGAGCCGGTGCCACTTCACCTGCGCAACGCGACGACTGGCTTGATGAAGCGCTTCGGCTATGGAGAGGGTTATCAATATGCGCACGATTTCGATTCAGGAAAGGCTGAGGATATGGATTGCCTGCCGGAAGGTTTGAAGGGCAGGAAATATTACAAACCGTCCGGGCGAGACCGAAGCCCGGCGGTTAAGAACCGTAATGAACCGGAAGAATAGGCCTGGGGCCGCGGGCGTTCAGAGTACCGACTTTAGTCGGGCAGTGCCTTGTACCTTCGACGCATCGACTTTGCGAGGCAATGCCCGACTAAAGTCGGTATTCTGAACGCTCGCTCTGAACGCTCGCTCTGAACTCCATTTGTCGTCCATTCGGCGAGGTTTATTATGTCTGAAGTTATCGTTTCTTCTGTTGGATTCCTGAAGCAGGAGATCACTGCGGGTAACCACAGGCTGGTCGCCGATGAGCCGAAAGAAGCGGGCGGGAGCGACGAAGGGCCGGACCCATATTCTCTGCTTTTGGCGGCGCTCGGGACATGCACGTCGATGACTCTGCAACTCTACGCGAAACGAAAGAATTGGCCGCTCGAAAAAGTCGAAGTCAGATTGAGCCACTCACGCATGCACGCCGAGGACTGTGAAAGCTGTGTGACCACGCAAGGGTATATCAGTCGGATTGAGCGACGGATTTCTCTGACGGGAACGCTGAGCGACGAGCAGAAGACGAGGCTGCTCGAGATCGCTCAGCGTTGCCCGGTGCACAAAACACTCACGTCTGAGATCTCGATAAAGGATTATTTGGCCTGATTAGACATGTCATCTACTACGATTACCATTTCTACTCGACGGAACAAAGAGGTAATAGATATCACCGACGGAGTTCAGTCGTGTCTTTCCAGAGCTGGGGTGGAGTCAGGGCTCTGCAACGTCTTCGTCACCCATACCACGGCTGCGCTCACCACGGGCGAGGCGACCGAAGGGACCGATGAAGACCTGATGGAGGTGCTCGAGCGGATGATTCCGAAGATCAAGTTTCGCCACCATCACGATCCTTCGCACGCGCCAGACCACATGATCAGCTCCATTGTAGGAGCGAGCGTTACTATTCCGATCAGCAAGGGCAAGCTTCAACTTGGAACATGGCAAGGCGTCCTGCTCGTTGAATCGAACGGTCCTCGTGAGAGGAAAGTCATCGTGACCGTTCTGGCAGACATGTAAGGGCGGTCCTCCCTGGCCGCCCCTGCTTACTTACGTCGCTCATTGCACGGAAGAGGGGCGGCCACGGAGGACCGCCCTTACATGGTCAACATAAGACAACAGGTGCCAGTAGAACATCGGGTGCCGGGGAAGCGTAAGGAGCAGTGTCAACCAGGTCGCTACGCTTGATTGCTGATTTGATTAGTAAGCTGAGAAGCGTATGATTCGCGGTACCACGCGCCAGTGAGGTGTCCAAGTGTTTTGCCCTACATGCGGCAGAGACAATTTGAATGAGCGAAAGTTCTGCTCTTCTTGCGGCACCAATCTGGAAGCTGTCTCGCAAGCGCTATCGGGAACCAAAACCGACTTCTTCACCAGACTGGACACCGGTCTCGATCAGTTCATAGCAAAGTATTCGGAACACGTTTTTAAGGACTCGCCCGCCAACGCCGCGCAGCGAAGCGTAAGTAACTCATGGAAGATTCTCGGCAAAGGCGTTGTGACTTCGTTCGTCGATCTATTCTTGTCGCTTGTGATCTGGAACGTGTTCACTTTCAGGTTTCAGATCTTATGGATCTCAACTCCGTTCAGGTTGCTGGCCGAGCGCAGCAGCCGGCAAAAGGCGAAAGCGGGAATCGATACCGATGCCCAGCTTAGACTGCCTGAGCCCGCGCGCGACCGGTGGGAAACGGACTCGGCGCCCAGTGTGAGCGAACATACAACTGAGATATTTCAAGATTACCGGCCGCCCACCCGCGAGCAATCTTCTAAATGAGAGGATATCCGTGCCAATCCGACAAATCAGCGTCATCCGCGGTCTATAGTCGCGAAAACCGGATAGATTACGCGGATTTGACGGATTTGCACGGATAATAGATGGCAAAAGTCGAAGCAACAACCGCGAGCATCGGTCTTCGAGCGAAGACAGGGCGGGCTATTGTCGTCGTGCTCACCGGACCGCCGACGGCGCCGCATGTCATCAAACGCCTTGAATTCTCGGTCGTCGATCCGGCCGCGCCCGAAACCTTCCAGCCCTATCACGAAGTCCTCGATCTGCCTTGGGAACAAGCCCAGAAGGCCGCTCAGAAGATGGCCAGAAAGATAAAGCGCGTCGCGACAAAAGCTCTGCGAAGTTTGGTAAGGGAGGTGGAGTCGGAAGGCCTTAGCGTGCGCGGCGTTGGCGTAGTCGGGGCAGGCGAGCGAAATCTTGAAAAGATCGGCAGCACTCACATACGAGCTCACGCGGCTGAAGGAGTCCTGTTTCGCCAGGTGCTCGAGGTTGCCGCCCAGTCAAACGAACTGCCGAACCGAAGATTCGACGAGCGCACCATCGATCAAACTGCGGAAACAGAATTAAAGATTCCCGTTGCGAGAATCAAGACTCACCTCGCGGCGATGGGTCGAGAAGCCGGCAGTCCCTGGAGAGCTGACGAGAAAGCTGCGGCAACAGCCGCATGGATTGTGCTGGGGACCAGGAATTGAATCTAGTGGCAGGCTACTCGAACTTCACCGATACCAGCTTGGACACGCCCGGCTCTTCCATAGTCACGCCGTATAGCGCCCGAGCCGCTTCCATTGATCGCTTGTTGTGAGTGATCATCAGGAACTGAGTCTCGCCGCTCATCTCGATGACCTTTCCAGCAAAGCGACCGACATTCACTTCGTCCAGAGGCGCGTCCACTTCGTCAAGAATGCAGAAGGGTGAAGGCCGATACTGGAATATCGAGAGCACCAGAGCGATGGCCGCCATCGCCTTTTCTCCGCCTGAGAGCAGAAGCACGTTTTGAAGCCGCTTACCCGGGGGCTGCGCGATCAAGTCGATTCCAGACTCGAGCACATCGTCTTCGTCGATCAGTATCATCTCACCGCGTCCGCCGCCAAATAACTCGACGAACATGCGCTGGAAGTTCTCGTTGATGTGAAAGAACGCGTGCCGGAAGCGCTCGCGAGATCGTCGCTTGATTTCCGTGAGCGCTTCTTCAGTCATCTTGATCGAGTCGAGAATATCTCGCCGCTGCTCGGACAGGAATCGGAATCGCTGGTCCGATTCCTCAAGCTCCTCGAGCGCCATCATATTCACGGGACCCATTTCGTCGATCTTGGTTCGCAACTCATCGTGACGGGCTCGTGCGGTATTGACATCATCAGAAGTCAGAGGTCGGAGATCAGAAGTCAGCTCAACCAGTTGTTCACCTTCTTCGATGCCTTCTTCTGACGTCTGACCTCTGACTTCTGACGTCTGACCTCCGGCCAGCTCGGCGCTGGTCACGACATCTTCCAGCGACATTGCCAGTTCAGAAAAACAAGTTCGCGCAAGGTGCTCTGCGTCGGATTCGATTCGTACTCGCTCCAATTCGATCTGGCTTCTACGGTCGTGCGCCGCCGCTGCCGCTTGTCTAAGCTCGCCGGTCAGCTTCTCGAGCTCGTCGGTCCTCGTTCGCGCGGATGAGAGCTCGGCGCTGCCGGTGTTAATTTGCTCAGCAAGTGACGCGCGTTCAGATTCGAAGCGCGCCGCGATGCCCGCGCCCTCTTCCAGAGAGGCATTCAGAACATCGATACGGCCGTGACTATCGTAGAGCTCGAGCCGGTTTCGATTTATGCGTGAACGCAGCTCCTCCGCTTCGCTTTCCGCGCGCCGCATTTCGGATCTTGCTGCGTTCAATCGCTCGGCGCGCGCGGCGACCGACGCTCGAAGAGCGGAGAGAGTTTGTGATAATTCCTCCACGAATGCGCGCAGATTGATGAATTTCGAGCTCGCTTCATCGAGCGCGCTCTGCAGCGCGGTGCGTGACGCGTCGGCTGCGCCAAGCTCAGAAGCCAGTTCCTCGATACGAACCTGAAGCTCGTCTCGCTCGGTGGATGCTTGCTCGATCTCCGCTTCCACGACTCTCACGTGCGCGCCCGCGCGTTCGAGATCGCGCGCGAGCCCTTCGAGATGCGAGTTTCTGGCGGCCGCCGATTTCTCGTGCTCGCGAAGCTCCAGGTCCAGGGACGACGCTTCCGTTTCAGCCAGGTGCAGTCGCTCATCCGCAGACTGGAGGTCTTCGGCGAGTTCTCGTTCCGTTTCGACTGTATTGCTCAATTGATCGCGAAGCTGCTTGATCTCGCGCTTCAGACCGAGCAGAGACGTGCCTTGTTGTCCGGCCTGGGCTCCGGTAACTATGAGCCGGCCGCCGGAAACCTGCTCGCCATCGTATGTCACATAAATAACCGAGGGATTCTCAATCGACAGATGAAGCGCGGCTTCGATATCGGGTACCACCGCGGCCGAGCACTTGTCGGGGAAGGCTCGCTCGACGACGTTCTTGATCTCGGGTCTTATTCCGAGCAAGTCGATGGCGCGAAGCACGTCCAGTTGAAAACGCGATGCGTGAGCTTCTTCTTCTTCGTCAAACTGTCTATTGATTGCCCGCTCATCGGGCGCCGCAGGTTCTTGATATGAATCGGTGAGCGGCGTTTCCAGATCGGAATGCAGATGAATGACTATGGCATCCAACAAGTCGCGATCCGCGGGCGGAAGCTGCCGATCTTCGGGCACACATTCCGGGACGTACTCGGGTTCAAGCTGTTTGGCTTCTTTTTCTTCATCAGTTGAAATCAGCCATTGCTCGATTCCCGTCTCAGTGTCTCCGAGTCCCGACGTCTCCGGGTCATCTCCTCTGGCGTCGCCGTCGTCTTCTTCCGCGCCGTGCAGGCCGACGACGAGGAAAGCGCCTCGGCCCAGACCTTCGCTCTTGATGTAGCTCACGCCCGCAAGAGCGTCATCGATCGTGGGAACCAGGACACTTTGCAGCTCGCGCGCAAACAGGCTCTCAATCAGCCTCTCGTATTGCGGCTCAACCTCGACAAAGTCCGCGAGAGTCCCCAGCGCATTCAGCCTCGTTCCCTGCTCGCGAGAAAGTACTTGTTGCACCGCATCCGAATAGTAAGCGTGATGGGCATCCAGATCCTCCAGCGAGGTGAGCCGGTGTGTCGCGGCGTCCCGTTTGCCGTGGATCGCTTCGAGCTGCGAGCGCAGCTCTGTTGCATGTTCGCGAAGCAGGTCGAGATCTGCAACGCGTTCGCCGATTCGCGCATTGAGCGCGGCCAGCAGCCCGGTCTCAACCTCGGCCTCGCGCCCGACCCGAGCATATTCGACGGACGCTTCTTCACGGCGCGCGGTAGCTCGTTCAAGTTCGGTGTATAGGCTTGTTCGCTTGAGCTCCAACCGTCCGTGGGAATCCTCGAGACTCGAGTTCAGGTTTCGAAGCCGTTCGGTAATGCCGATCTCCGTAAGCATGCGGTGGCGCATTTGCTCGATCTCGGCTTCGGAGATCCGCAGACCATTCAACTGGTCCTGATATTCGCCTTCGCGCGCGAGCAAATCGGATTGCTCCGCGGCGACTTCGCTCTCGAGCAATTGAAGCGTCGCCGCTCGCCGTTGGGCTTCCGAGTCGAGCAGGACGAGCCGCTCGTCAAATGCCTGCTGATCGCGATTGAGTTCTTCGATTCGCGCCTGAAGCTCTGCGACCTGCTGTTCTTCGAATACCCGGCGATTGCGGGCACGATCAGCCTCGAGTTCGATCGCCGCGGCGCGCTCACGCAACTCCGCGAGGTTGTCTTCTGCCGCGCGCGCGTGCGCCGATGCCGCGCGGTGCTCCGCCTCAAGCTCCGATAGCCGGGAATCCAGCTCGGCCTGTTTCCGGCCGGCTTCTTCCAGTTCGCGGGCCACTCGCTCGGTCGCCTCGTTCAACCGGTAATAGTCGGCAGTGAAGATTACCTTGAGCAACGACCGCATCTCTTCGCGAAGTCTTCGATAACGCCTGGCTTTTTGGGCCTGGCGCTTCAGGCTGTTCACCTGGCGCTCGACTTCGCTGATTATGTCATTGAGCCTTGTGAGATTCTGCTTGGCGGATTCGAGCTTCAGCTCCGTAGCGCGCTTTCGTGATTTGAATTTGGTGATGCCGGCGGCTTCTTCTATGAGCCCGCGACGGTCGAGTGGCTTTGATGAAAGTATTTGCCCGATGCGCCCCTGCTCTATGATGGCGTAATGTGCGCCCCCGAGTCCGGTGCCCGCGAACAGATCCTGAACATCGCGCAGCAGACACTGGCGGCCGTTCATCAGATAATCGCTGTCGCCGGTGCGATAAAGTCGCCGCCCGACGGTTACGCGCTCGCCCGCGGAGATCGCAATTGACTTGCGCTTGCGAGGATTGTGCGAGCGCTTGCGCTCAGGCTTCGCGCCTTCTTGTTCAACGCGGTTCTCTTCTGCCTGTTCGCCGGTGAGTTCGAGCCGCGCGGGGGCTTGCTGGTCAGTGACGCTGGCAGAAGTTTCTGCAGAAGATTCGGCAGACGTCTCGTTCGATTCACTGGTCTGCCTAGCGTCACCGGATTGGATGTCTGATGAAGCAGCGGTCTCTGATTCTGAAGCGACGACGGACGGTGTGATCGGCGTGGTTTCCTGGACCAGCGCGCGAGCGGCGTTGGCGGCGTGTTCGGCGCTAGCGAGAGCGTCCTGGTATTCCTGTTCGTCGTCTCTATCGGAGGCCTCGGTCTCTCGTGCGGCAATGTCTTCGATGGCAACCAGCGTCAGAAGAACTTCTGCCATCCCGGTCGGCTTTCGGTCACGAGTGCCGTTGAAGATGACGTCTTCCATCTTGCCGCCGCGGAGATTTTTGGCGGACTGTTCGCCGAGCACCCAAGAGATGGCTTCGGCGATGTTGCTCTTGCCGCAGCCGTTTGGCCCGACAACTCCGGTAATGCCTTCGCCGAATATGAGCGAGGTCCGATCGGCAAAAGATTTGAAGCCGCTGATCTCAAGTTTCTCGAGTCTGAACATTTACCGCTCCTGCAAGCGACCACCATTAATAGGGCTTCTAAATAAGACGTAGCACACTATAGAGTAGAGAGTATTGACTGTCAAACTTTTCGATGTAATCCGGTCGAGCCGCTCGATCCGCCTGCTAAAGCTTCGTGAGTCATGCATTGATGCATTATACTCTTGCGGCAACGCTCCCGCTTGGTCAGCGCTTCATAATGTCAGGAACTCTCTACATCGTAGCCACTCCGATAGGCAATCTCGAGGACATCACTCTTCGAGCGTTGCGCATTCTCAAAGAGGCCGACCTCATCGCCTGTGAAGACACACGACGTACTCGCAAGCTGCTCTCACATTTTCAGATATCTAAGACGACCGTAAGCTATCACGAACACAATGAACACGAACGTGCCGGCGAGCTAATAGAAAAACTCGAGGGCGGCCTGAACATCGCGCTGGTATCGGATGCCGGCACGCCGTTGATTTCAGATCCTGGCTTTCGCATCGTCAATGATGCGATTGCCCGCGGAATTTCAGTTGTACCGATTCCGGGTCCGTCGGCGGTGATCGCGTCCCTGGCTGCCTCGGGGCTTGCAACAACGGAGTTCGCTTTCGTTGGGTTCCTTCCTGCGCGGCGTGCGGCGCGAAGAGCCCGGCTCAAGCAGCTTGCGAATCTGGAAATGACGCTCGTCGTTTATGAAGCTCCACATCGCATCAAGGAGACAGTCGAAGACGCGCGCGAGGCCTTGGGCGAGCGCGAGTGCGTGATCGCGCGTGAGTTGACTAAACTACACGAAGAGTTCGTGCGAGCGCGGCTCTCGGAGATTGAACTTCCGCCGGGAACGGCCCGCGGTGAAATTGTCCTTTTGATCGGCCCGGCACTCGAGTCTTCGGCTGAGCAACCCGAGCACACGGCGACGCATTCAATATTAGAAGATGTGCGGCAGATGATTACTGCCGAGGGGCTCGATCAGAAAGATGCTCTCAAGCGAGTGGCTCGCGCGCGAGGAATCAGCAAGAGCGAAGCTTACAGACGAATGATTCAGGAACGGGGAAGGGTAAATGATTAGTATCAGGAACTTGAAACTTCAAACCGCAGAGGGCGCCACGGATCGCAGAGGTCTCCTAATCCGCGCCACCCTGCGCCCTCTGGCGGTGATCTCTCTTCTTTTGCTCGGATCGACCTTAACCGCTAACGCACAGAGCGGTAGCGGTGGAGTGCGCGCCGCCGGAAAGGAATACGCCGTGAACCTCACGTTCGCGGTTTATCAATACGACGCTCAGCGCTCGTCCGCTATGCAGGAAGTGAGCCGGCTATCGGGAACTTATTCGACGGCGCAGGAAGAAATCGCCTATCTGAAAGACAAATACAAACTTGAAGAAGTCGCGGTCCGCCACATCCGTTCAGTTGGATTGCGAAGCGGTGAGACGTTCAACGATGCGGTACTGCTGGGCCCTGAGTACATGGTTTTCACAGTAAATCCCCGCGATGTCGTGCGTGGCTATATGAAGCTCGATCTGCGGGTGCGCTACGGGAACGAACCCTTGCTTGACGTGAAGGGCGCAGAGTTCGAAAGCTTCGAGACCGTGGTTTTTCGTGGTGGCAAGGGCATGTTTGGAGCCAAGTACTTCGTCGGCTCGGGTGGTCGTCAGGAGAGCGCACCCGCCGAGCGGACGCTGCTGGTATCGGTCACGCCGGAGATTGTGCCGGTGACGAATCTCAGGAATCGTCCGCAGGATTTGTCGCGTCCGGTTGACGAATACGGAGGTGCGATTCAAGTAAAAGAGTCGGATCGCTTCACCCCTCCGGTTGCAGTCGAGAGAGTGCCGCCACAGTTTGAAGCCGGACGTGCGGTGAGAGGGTCGGTGCTGTTAGGCGGGGTGGTAACGCCTGAAGGTAAGATGACAAACATTCGCATCTTGAGATCGCTCGATCCGGTGATAGACGAGCGCGCGGTAGAGGCTTTTCGCCAGTACAAGTTCTCGCCTGCGCTGTTGAACGGCAAAGCAGTTTTCGCTACTTACCGGGAAGAGATCACTTTTGCCGCGCCTCCTCCATCCGCACTGGAGATTGAAGAAGAACAACGAAAGAAGCGCGAGTTGGAGAAGGAAAGGCAGAAGCGGAGGAAGCCGTGACTGGGCGACTGGGCGACTCTCGCCCCGTCGCCCGGTCGTATTTTTGTCGCCCTGTCGACTTTTCTAGTTCTTCTTCTTTACGAACCGGACCCAGTATGGCACGTGAAGCGTCTGCCCGCCGCCGGTAATCAAAACGTAGCCGGTATAGTCCCGCCTCTGAGAGCCGGCGACTGCAGCCATCGTTATGGTAGCGGTACTTGCCTGGCCTCGCGTGAGTGAGAGCGAACCAGTAGAAGACGTAACCGTGATGCCGTCTCCCGGATCGAGTTGCTGCACGCCTATCGTGAATGAGTTTTGTCCATCAATCAGACTCGTGAGCTTAAGATCGATGCTAACGTTGACATTCTTCCCCTTCAGCTTTCTGATCCCGAAGCTCAAGCTCGGAGGTGAGAGCGTCGCAGTGACGGAGCTTGCTCCCCCAAGGTCGATCCGGCCGCCCCCGGTATCGAGCACGCCCGCGCGTTCCTTTTTCGCCGTGTCAATGAAGACGTCGGTCATAGCGGAGCTTATCAGGACGGACTTGACCTGCTCGGGTGTGAAGGTGGGATTGAGTTGCCGGATGAGTGCGGCGGCTCCGGCGACATGCGGCGCGGCCTGGCTGGTGCCTTGCTCGGACATGAATCCGCTTGGATCGACGACTCCTTTAATCGGGTCCCCAGCCTTTATGGCGCCGGAGTAGATACTGATTCCCGGCGCGCTAACATCGGGCTTGAGGCCTTCAACCACCGACGGCCCAAGCGCGCTGAATGTGGCGAGCAAGTCCGCGGGAACACTGACCTCGCCGACAGCCTGCGGCGTGATGGTCGCTTGCGCTCCGGCGTGCGACTGCAACCAGCTTTTCAGTGCGAGCCCGATGCTGCGCTTCACTAAAACTGAAAGTATTTTTGTGTCATCTGCCCCGAAAGGAAACAAGTTTTCTCCGCCGTCTGGCCCCTCGCTAATGTCCTTGTTATAGATGATCACCGCGACAGCGCCCGCCTGATCGGCGTTGTCGACCTTCTGAGAGAAATTACAGTTCCCTCGCTCGATGAGGGCGATCTTACCTTTCAGCGATCCAGCCGGAAGGGCACCACATCCACGGTTGCCTCCATCGAGTGTGCTCACATCGACATAGGGCAAGGGTCCAAGCGCGCCGTCCAACGCCGGTGGATTGAATGTCCCGACCGCTCTTGGCGCGGTGATGCTGGCGAGAGACGGATCATCGGCGCCTGGAACCGCGACTATCGCCGTCGCCCTGGGTCCTGCCAAATGTGAATTGCTGGTCGCACCGACCGTTATGGCCTCGGGCGAGATCCCCGGCGAGCTTATTGTCATAGGTTGGCCGGCAGTCTCGTCGGTAGTGTTCCCTGCGGCTATCACGACGACAACTCCTCCCGCGTCCACGGCGTGCTGCACCACGTCCTCGAGAAAACCGGCCGCGGTAGGCGGGTTCACCGTGCCGAGACTCATGTTGATGACGTCGAAGTGATCGGCTACGGCTTCATCCACTGCCCTCCCAATCAGATCCGTACCGCCGCCGCCTCCCGCGCCGAGCGCTCGATAGTTGCCGAGATACGCCCGTGGCGCCACGCCCGAGAGCGGGCCGAGCGGCGAAATGGTTCCCGCGTTTCCAGCCGCTATGCCCGCGACATTCGTCCCGTGCCCGTTCTCGTCAAGGGCAGAGGTGTCGCCCACAAGAAACCCTTTCGCGACGATGATCTTATTGTTCGTAAGCGCAACATTGCTTCCGCTTCCGTTCGTTCTGGGGAAGCCGGCAGGCGCGGTGAATCCAACATCGGAGAACAATGGATTTGTAACGTCAATGCCTGTATCAACGATTGCGATTTTCATTCCCTCGCCTGCGTTCGACGGCCCGCCGACCCGATCCCACATCGCAGGTGCGTTGATGAGCGGCACGCTTGTGTCCAGTGTGGCGAAACACTCCTTTACAAGCTCTACTCGTTTCACGCCGGGCATCGCGGCGATCGCGGTTAGCTCTGAAGGTGAGGCTTCGATCGAAACCGCGTTGCCCAGTCTGCGAAGCTCGGTTCTTACACGCAGGTTTGGGGAAATAAGAGCCGCCCGCGATTTAAAGCTTGCGTGCTCGACGTCGAGCTGCGCTTCGTAAGCCCGTGCTTCGGAGGAATCGAAATCGACTTCTCTCCGCGGCAGCCGCGTTGCCAGTCGTTGGTGAACCGCGACCGGCTCGCCTTGAAGTTCGACTACCGCGGCGATCTTGCCGGTTGTTGATGCTGTTTGGACGGAAGCGCTCGAACGGATTGGGCTGACGTGAGCGCGCGCGCCAAAGATGAGTCCTGTGGATGCTTGCATAGCGAGCGCAAGCATCATAAAGAGTGCGGCTGCAGATAACTTCTTCATCCAAAAACCTCTTGGTGCGGAGTAACCGCCTTGTTCTGAAAGTTGCTAATTCAAGCTCGCTCTTTCAATCTCACTTGTCTGGTCGCGGGGCGGGCGTACCTGAACTCGTGGATGGAAACGTCGCGAGATTGGCACATTATACTCGAAGTCTTCAGTTTTGAGCGAGTGCGGCGTTCAGGCACGGTTGAACACATCATATAAACCAGACGCGCAGGCGGCGGCAAGAGTCACATTTTATTTTTGCTCGGTATAGACGAGTGATGAGGCCGATCAAAACGGATCAACGCGGATCTGATCAGTGATTATCCGCCAAATCAGCGTCATCCGTGGTCTATTCTGCTTTCGTCTCTGGTGGATTCCTTGATCGACCGCTGGTCAGAGTCTCACGATTTTTTCTTCGTACTCGGGCAGGCCGAGCTTGCGGGTCACGTTGCGAGTGTCTACAACCAGAGGAGCGAGCCTGAGCACTCGCGCGTAGTCGACTCCGGAATGATCGGTCACGATGATCGCGCAGTCACAAGCGCTCAGCGTTTCGTCGGCGAGCGGAACCCCGGCGAGCGAGCCTCTCCCGTCGAGCGTCATTTCGGGGATGAAAGGATCGTGATAGCTGACCTCCGCACCTTTATGCATCAACTGATCGACAATCCCGAGCGCGGGCGATTCACGCACGTCATTGATGTCGCGCTTGTAGGCTACTCCAATAACAAGAACGCGAGATCCCTTGACCGGCTTGCCCTGCGAGTTCAACCCGTCCTGCACCAACTGAACTACGTGGCGGGGCATATGTGAGTTGACCTCTTCGGCGAGCCCGATGAATCGCGCTTCGAACCCGTGCAGCCGTGCCTTCCACGAAAGATAGTGCGGGTCGAGCGGGATGCAATGGCCGCCAATCCCCGGTCCGGGATAGAAGGCCATGAAGCCGAACGGTTTCGTCGCCGCAGCTTCGATAACTTCCCACGAGTCTACGCCCAGGTGATAGCAGAGCTGCGCCAGCTCGTTAACCAGACCGATGTTCACCGAGCGATAAGTATTCTCGAGCAGCTTTGTGGTTTCTGCCACTCTCGCGCTCGAGACTTTGTGTACCTCACTGACCATCGTTTGATAAAGCGCGGCGGCAACCTCGGTCGATAACGGCGAGACGCCGCCTACGACTTTTGGAATGTTGTGAGTTTGAAACTGTTTGTTCCCCGGATCGACTCGCTCGGGGGAAAACGCGAGGAAGAAATCCGTATCGAGTGCCAGGCCGGTTTCTTCCAGCATCGGCAGCAGCACTTCGTCGGTCGTGCCGGGATAAGTAGTCGATTCCAGCACGATGAGTTGAGGCGAATGAAGATAGTTCTTTACCTGCTCGGCTGCGGCCAGGATGTAAGAGATGTCCGGTTCTTTAGTCTTGCGAAGCGGCGTCGGCACACAGATGATCACCGCGTCAGTCTTCGCGAGATTCGCGAACTCGGTCGACGCTGCGAGCTTTCCGTTTTTCACAAGCGAACCGACGTTCTCGGTCGGCACATCGGGAATATAAGATCGGCCGCCATTGATGGCATCAACACGCGATTGATCCAGATCGAACCCAATTACGCTTAGCCCGGCGCTGGCGAACTCGACCGCCAATGGCAGTCCGACATAACCGAGTCCAATCACGCCTACAACAGCGCGCCGCTCATTTAACTTGTTGAGAATCTTTTCGCTCATTCACTAGAACCTCGGTTGAGATGGTCTCGGAAAGCTGAGAGGCTGGGCGCAACCGCTATGAAACAACCCCTCGGCGTCCGCGTCAAGAGATAGTTGGCTGGCTGCAGAGTAACTAATCCGTGTCAATCGAACTCAAGCTCGGCGATATACCTGTTTGCGATCACCTATCTTTACGACCAGCACTATTAGCGTTTTGTCCCCTACGCCGTAGATCACGCGATAATCTCCAACGCGGATTCGATAGAGATCATCTTCGCTCTTCAATTTCTCTGCTCCGCGAGGGCGAGGGTTTTCTGCCAATGCATCAATCCTGGACTTGAGTCTAACTTGAGCCTGTTTTGGTAATTCCTTGAACTGACGCGCGGCGCGAGGGGAAAACTCGACTGTGTAAGTCACGATTGACAAGCTAGAGATTCAACTCAGCCTTAATGGCTTCCCAGGAAACGGTCCCTTTCTTCTTAACTTCTGCCAGAGCGGCACGAGCATCTTCAAGATCGACACGGTTCTCCAGATGTTCCAGCAATTGCACATCCTCGATGGGGACGATTGCTGCAACCGCCTTTCCGTGCCTTGTAAGTATCACCCGCTCCTTAGTGAAGGCTGCGCGGCTTATGATCGTTGAGAGTTGCTCTCTTGCCTCCTTTGTAGAAATATTCGACATACAATACCTCGCAAGTAGTACGTGGCCCATTGACTCGTCAAACGGTACCAAGTGTACATTCTGTAGCTTTTGTGGTCAACAGCAACTCTAGAGAGTCAAATTGTCGCGAGCAGTTCGTCGCGCGTCACCGACGCAGTGCCCACCTTTGCTACCACGACTCCCGCGGCATGATTTGCCAGCACCGCAGCCTCTTCAAGCGAGGCGCCGCTCGCAATCGCGAGCGCCAGCGTAGCGATTACGGTATCGCCGGCTCCGGTCACGTCGTACACCTCACGGGCCACCGTCGGGATGTGAGTGACCCGGTCTTCTGTGAACAAGGTCATACCCTCTTCTCCGCGAGTGATCAACACTGCCCGGCACTCGATCGAAGCCAGCAGTCTCCGGCCGGCCTCGGTCAACGACTCCTCGTCTTCAATTTCAACGCCCGCCGCCTCCGCTGCTTCCTGATTGTTGGGTGTGATTACGGTCACCGGTTGATAGTGAACGAAGTTACGCATCTTGGGATCGAGGCAAACGGTGATTCCTTTGTCGTGCGCGGCTGTTAGGGCGCTCGATAAAAGGGCCGGCGTTAACAGCCCCTTGCCATAATCGGAAACGACGACGGCATCCGCCGATTCGAGACCACTCCGAAAGATGCTCAGCAAACGTTCTTCAATTTCCTGGCTGATGGGAGTACGGCTCTCGCGATCGGCTCGCACGACCTGCTGATTGTGCGCGATCACGCGTGTCTTGCTCGTAGTCGGCCGGTGCTCATCGATTACCAGTCCTTCGGCGTTGACGCCGACATCGCGAAATGCCGAACGCAATCGTTCGGCGTCTGAGTCGTTGCCTACCACTCCGATAGGTATGGCCGATGCGCCGAGGGTTACAAGATTGGAAGCCACATTTCCCGCGCCGCCAAGCGCAAGCGTTTGCCTGTCGACTTCAACTACAGGAACGGGAGCTTCGGGCGAGATGCGCCGGACACGCCCCCATATGAATTCGTCGAGCATTACGTCGCCCAGCACCACGATGCGTTTTCCCGCAAAAGCACCGGTGAGAGCTGCTGCTCGTTCTCGAGTCAGCTTGTTCATGCTCATAACGAAGCGGTTTCCGTGGCGGCAGATTCCAGCAGTTCATCTACAGCTGAGATCACTTCATCGACTGTTATTTTGTCGATGATGCCCCGGGTTTCATTGTCCGGCCGACCACGCTCGCCGCCCAGCACGCGACAGGGGGAATTAGTCCACGGGCGCCAAACGTCTGGATTCGAAGAACCGAAGACGGCAACGATCGGGCACTTGAGAGCCGCCGCGAGGTGCATCGGCCCGCTGTCGTTGCCTATGAAGATGCGACCGAAGTCCCCGATGACCGCTTTCAATTCTGCGAGAGTGACTCGAGACAACACACGAGGTCGCGAGTTCGACGATTCGGCGATTTCGGTGGCCAGCCGTTCCTGCCCTGGTCCAACAACAATGACGCTCTCGAGCCGCCATCGCCTGGTGAGATGATCGATCACTGCTGAAAATCGCCGGCTGCTCCAGCGTTTCGACTCAAATGTAGCGCCCGGCGCGACGATCGCGAAGCGTGAAGAGTTTGACGGCGCGCCTGGAAGCCCGAGTCTCTCTCGTGCGCTTATTGCAGCATCGGAGTCGATCTGCAGAGCGAGTTGGGTCTTCGCGGGTATCGGCACTCCTGCCCAATGAAGCAGCGCAAGTTGTTGTTCGACGCTGTGAATGCGGTCGCGTTCAAGAATGACATCCGGCCCTGGAGCGCGATCGGTTAGCATCCACGAGCCTCGCTGGCCTCGATACGCGAATGTGTGTCTTGCGCTACACTTCGAGGCTATCAACATGCCGGTCGTCCCCCCGTGCAGATTGAAGGCAAGATCGAATTTCTCACGCCGGAGCCGACTGATCAGCGTGCGCTTCGCCGCAAGCGATTTCCCGGTCACAAAGAGATGTTCGATGAGAGGATGTCCATCCAGAACCGGAGCAGCAAGTGGCTCGATCACGACAGAGAGCTGAACGCTTGGGCGCCAATCGTTAAGAGCCTGAAGGCACGGCGTCATCAAGACGGTGTCCCCAATCGAGCGCAAGCGAATGAGCAACACTCTTTCGACGCGCGTCCAGTCGATAGCCGGCGGCGAGCCCGTTGAAGTTCGCTGTTTGGCGCGGGTCACTCTTCAATCACAGCCTCGTCGACGAGCATCACCGGAATGTCATCGCGTATCGGGTACACGCGCTTGCATTGTGTGCACTTGAGTCCGCTCCCGTCGGGCTTCAATTCGATTTTAACCTTGCAAACTGGACAGGCAAGTATCTCAAGAAGTCTCTCACTTACCGGCATGTGCGCCTCCTGTTATCGAGGTCAGGAGTCTAACACCGGGCTTCCGCGAGCGTCAATTTTCGGCTCGTTTCCGTGGCGTCTTATCCGTGAGAACCAGTCGAATCCGTTTCATCGGTGGTCTATGGTTTGGAAACCGCATAGACCGCGGATGAAACGGATTTGACGGGTTCTCACGGATTGTGGCTTTAGTGGAATTGCTCTTACATCCGCGGACAAGTGTCGCAGTGACGCGGGTGGCCGCGCTTGTCCATAAGCCACCTCCGGTTATAGTATCCGGGCTTATGAATACCAAAATCCTCATCAGCATTTCAGTCCTCGCCTTAGCCTTATCGGCCGTCTCCGTTGTAGGGAAAAGCACACAAGAGCCGAAGCCGTTTCCGCCGCCGAAGCACGAGCCGGCTGTTGTTACGCCGGGAAAGGCCGCCGGGGATCCTCCATCGGACGCTCTTGTTCTGTTTGACGGCAAGGACCTCTCGAAGTGGCGCGCAACATCGGGCAAAGGTGAAGCGAAATGGAAAGTACAAGGCGGTTACATGGAAGTGGCGCCGGGAACAGGCGACATCGCGACCAGACAGGAATTCAGTGATTGTCAGCTGCACATCGAGTGGGCTACGCCGTCCGAAGTGAAGGGAGAAGGGCAGGAGCGAGGCAACAGCGGTGTTTTTCTGATGGAGCGCTATGAAGTGCAGGTTTTGGATTCGTTCGAAAACAAGACCTACTTTCACGGCCAGGCCGGCTCAATTTACAACCAATACGCGCCGCTGGTGAACGCATCGCGGAAGCCGGGCGAGTGGCAGAGCTACGACATCATCTTCAAAGGGCCGCGGTTCGATGAGCAAGGCAAAGTAACTGAGCGAGCTCGAGTCACCGTGCTTCACAACGGAGTGCTGATTCAGAACAACGTCGAGATCTACGGCAACACCTGGCACGACCGTGCGGCAAATTACATTGCACACGGCCCGGCGCCGCTCAGGCTTCAGGATCATGGGAACCCTATCCGGTATCGGAATGTGTGGATCCGGCCGTTGTGAAATGCGCTTGACTAAATTGGCGATACTCGCCGTTCCGTTCAAAGGCTTGAAGAAGGCAGTCAATTTACCTCAGCGGTTGAGTTAATCAGAAGCACATTGGTCCGGCTGAGAGATACTCTTTACCAGATCAACCGAGCCGCCGCATTAGTCGGCCAGACTTCGGATCGAATGCTCACCCTTGCCGAGTAGCAGACGGGAGAGTTCCGGACGGCAAGATGGCTTAATGTTGACTTCGGTTCGTCGACGGCGTACTAATTCTTTCAACGATCTTCCTGGGTAGAGGAGAGGAAAATGACTGACGAAATGACTACCCGGCCAACAATCGAAACCGTTCTTGAAAGGATCGGCGCGTTCGACCAAAAAGTCGAAGACCGAATCAACGCCCTCGAGCAAAAGATCGACGAGCGGATCACTGCACTCGAACAAAAGTTCGACGAGCGGCTCAATGCCCTTGAACTGAAAGTTGATGCGCGCTTTGATCAGGTTGATGCGCGCTTCGCTCAGGTTGACGAGCGCTTTGCTCAGGTTGATGCGCGCTTTGATCAGGTTGATGCGCGCTTCGCTCAGGTTGACGAGCGCTTTGCTCAGGTTGATGCGCGCTTTGATCGGGTTGACGAGCGCTTTGCTCAGGTCGATGCGCGCTTTAGCCAGGTTGACACAGAACTCGACCGCTTGGCGGTCGTGGTTTATGCAACCAAGTCGGAAATGCATACGCTGCGGATCGACTTCAGGGAGATGCGCGCCCAGATGAAAGAGGCGCTCCCGGTTCTGCAGGAATCTTAGCCAATCCGAAATCCGCCAATTACTATTGCCATCAAATCGCCGGCGATTATTCGCGGGCAAGAAGGCAAGGCTCTAACCGAATTGACTTTCGCGAAGTGCGTTGATTCATAATGGCTGAAACTCTATTCTTTCCACTATCGCGTCGAAGCGGAGCGCCTGCATTGGTAGATGTTCGCAGTACGTGATCTCTGTTCGTTGGGCTCCGTCTTCACAATGCATTGATGCGGCACAGAATCATCGTTGGAGGCCGAATGTCAATAAGGTTACTTCTCGTTTTTGGGGTCACGGAATTTCTCCTCTGTCTGACTCCCGGTCCTGCCGTCTTGTTGGTTGTTTCACAAGGCCTGAAAACCGGATTCAAATCAAGTCAGAAAGGCATAGTCGGAATACTCGTCGGGAACGCGATTTACTTTGTTCTCTCGGCGCTGGGACTGGGCGCGCTTTTGATGTCTTCGGCGACTCTGTTCCAGGCGATCAAGTGGACGGGAGCCGCGTATCTGGTGTTCATCGGCCTGAAGATGTTGTTGGCGAAAGAGCGCGCGGCGAATCCGAATCATTCGATCGAGGCCAAACCATCGATAAGACTCTTCTCAGAAGGACTATTGACCCAGTTATCGAACCCAAAGGCGATAGTATTCTTCAGCGCGCTTCTGCCTCAGTTCCTGTCATCGGACGGCAGTGTAGTCGAGCAGTTTGCAATCCTGGGAATCGTGTCGCTCGGGATAGAAGTCTGTGTTTTGTTGACTTATGGATGGGCGGCCGAGCGAGGCAGCAGGCTGATGCTCAAGGGAAGGTTCTCCATACTGACGGATCGAATCGCCGGAGGATTCCTGATCGGCGCAGGGTTGGGGCTCGCTGCGATGAGAAGGCTGTGAATGTTTCAGACTGAACCAATATCGAATGATGCGGTAGACCTCAGCGGCGTCGCGGTTCGTTCTACGGATTACACCGCCCGGAGGACCAGGACATTGGCTGACTTTGCGGGTGGGAATCGAACGCGCTATATTGACGCTCTCCCAGTGGAAACGGGGCGGTAGATCTTATTGCGCCTTATTATCGAGTGCAGAACGCACTCCCATCTGGAATCATGACTACAACGAAGAATCCCTTCAGCCTCTCTGCCTCGGCCGAACCGGACCGCCTTGCCGACATCTACCGCGCGGCAGCCCGGATAATTTGCGAAAAAGGCTACGACGCCACTTCGATGAATGACATTGCGGACGCTGTTGGGATCACGAAATCCGGCCTCTATCATCATGTGTCTGGAAAGCGAAATTTGCTCTTCAACATAATGAACTTCGGATTGGATTCGCTCGAAGAGCAAGTCATCACGCCAGCTCGCGGCATCGCTGATCCGGAGCGGCGCATAAAGACGATCATCATCAATCACGTCCATCTGATCACCACCCGCAGCACGCCGCAGGGCAATAATCCGGTTTCAATCGTTCTTGATGAAGTTGCCGGCTTGACCCCGGCGCAGCGCCGCAAGACCGACCAGCGTAAGCGCGCTTACGTGGATTTGATCAAAGGCACCCTCAAACAACTGGAAGCCGAAAGTAAGTTGAGGAAGGTCGACCTGGACGCTGCGACATTCAGCCTGCTCGGCATGATTCTATGGGTCGCGCGTTGGTACAACCCGGATGGCCGGTTGACGCCCGAGCAGGTCTCCGAAGAGATTACAAACATCGCGCTGGGTGGCCTGCTCAAGCCGGACACTAAAGCGTGACTCGGCCATGGTGTGTTCTGTTTGCATATTAGCTGTCGCCGCATTTGATCGCGCCGGCGCCCGATGATCAAAACCTGTCATAGCGCCGCGCCCCTTCGACAAGCTGGCAGCTTGTCGGACCAGAGTCCCGAGACCTGCGGCAGTCTTGTCATTGACAACCATGGCTCGTCGCGCTAGTATGCCACCCGACCGGTCGGTCAGTTCGTAAAGCTCTGGAAAGATAATCACTTTGTTTTGAGCAGCAGATAGAGTTTTCCGCGAGAATCCTTCAGCACTTACAGTCGGGCACGCATTTGAGTTGTGCGTTTTCAAACTCGTGGTTAGTGGAACGCGGGGTGCGAGTGCGCTCGGGCGCATGGTCGCGGCCTTTGGTACAGCCTCGTCCTAATCGGTACCTTTCCCTTCATCATATCGAGTCGTGCCGGCGCTCCGCCGTCTTCTTCTTCCAACCTTCCAAATCGGTGTTCTGCAGCACTTCATCCTTTGGCATCTTTCCGCTCAATCAGAATCCCACAAAAAGGAGAAAGAAAAATGCACACCAAGAGGCTAGGTTTCCTCGTTCTGCTGATCATTTCGATTTGCATGCCGCGCGTGTCGGCGCAGGTCGACGTATCAACCGCTACGCTGAAGGGCACCGTCAGCGATTCGAATGGAGCGGTTATTCCCGGGGCGACCGTCACTGTCACAAGCGTCGACAAAGGTATTGCCAGGACCGCAAGGACGACCAGTGACGGGACCTATCAGGTCCGGCTCCTTCAACCAGGCGCCTACGAGGTTCAGGTCGAGGCCGCGGGCTTTGAAAAAGTCGTCGTCAAGGACGTCCAGCTGACGGTCGGTCAAAGTCTGGTCTCCGACGTCAGCCTCCGCGTTGGGGCTATTACCACCGTAGTAGACATTACCGGGGACGCGCCCCTGATTCAGGTTGAACAGACTCAACAAGCGAATACGATAAACCAGGTTCAAGTCGAGAACCTCCCCAACATAAACCGGTCGATGACGGCCGCGATCTTCACCCTTCCCGGAGTATCTGACTCAGAAGCCACGCGGTCTCAACAGCCCGGATTCACCGGGTTCGCAACCACCGGGTTCTCGATCGGGGGAAGCAACGGGCGCAACAACCTGTCCACGATCGATGGGGGCGAGAATGAGTATGGTTCGGGTCAGTACCGGGTTTTCATCCCCGTAGACTCAATCCAGGAGTTCCAGGTAAACCGCAGCTCTTTCGCGGCTGAATTTGGATTCACTGTCGGAAGCTCTGTGAATATCATCACCAAGAGCGGCACAAATAAGTTTCACGGAAGCGCCTACGGATACTTCCGAGACTTCCGCACGCAGGCAAATAACTTCATCGATCAGCTCAGAACCGGTCAGAAACTTTATAGCCAGAATCTCATCACCGGAGGCACGATCGGCGGGCCCATCAAGAAGGATAAGCTCTTCTTCTTCACCTCCTATGAATTTGCGAAGACGGATCAAGGCGCATTCAATTTTCTTCTGAATAGTCCTACGGCGCTTGGGATCAACGGCGGCACGACTGTGGGTAACGCCCAACAGAATTATGTGAACTTGCTGGCGAATTCGGGAAGCGCGACGCTGGCGGGCATCGCAGCTCTATGGAAAACGCAGTTGGTTCCGCAAAACGATGCGAACCTGCTCCAGTTCCTGCAACGTGACAACGGCGCATACGACAATCTGACGAAGATTCACACGCTGCTGAGCCGCGTCGACTATCAGCCGAACCAAAGCAACTCCTTGAATTTTCGATTCGAACTTTCGCACGGCTTGATCGGGGCGCAGAGTTTTCCGGACGGGACCAGTCTCATAACGCGGGACTACAGCATTTTGACGAACTGGGCGCATACCTTCAGCCCGTCGGTCGTCAATCAACTTCGCGTCCAGATTGTGCCGTTCAACAAGGCAGACAACCTTCCGAATGTTGACAAAGGTTCAATAGCGAACGTCGCTGCCCCGGCAGCCATCACGATCGATGGATTCGCGATCAGCGGGTTTGTTCCTTCATTCAATTTCGGGTCCTCAGCGGCCATCCCTTACCTTGCCCACCAGCGGCGTTTCCAATTCGACGATAGCGTCTCGTGGACGACAGGAAGGCACAATCTCAAGTTCGGAGGGTCCTTTCGGCCAGTCAACTACACCGTCGAGGACGACCTGTATTTTGCAGGACAGTTCAACTTTGCCGACAACACATACCCTCTGATACTTGCCGGACTGGCGCCGGCTCAGCAGGGAGCGCTTGCTGGGTTCAATGCGACACACAGCATCACCGGCGGTGCTTGCGGCGGCGCCACTGGCGTCGCTTGTATTCCAACGAACGGTCCACCGTCCGCGAACCTGAGTGGCGCTCAAGCTTTTCACTTTCAGCTCCCAAGCTTCCTTCATCAGGGATTCAACAACCCCGTATGGCATGGGAGAGCCAATTACTTTGGGATCTTTGCTCAGGATTCCTGGAAAGTTTCTCCCAGACTCACCCTGGACATCGGCGGCCGGTTTGACGTTGATTCCGAGCCTCCTCCGCTTCATCGCAACGGATACTTCTCACCACGATTCGGGTTCGCATGGACTCCCTGGGCTGACCAGAAGACGGTGATACGCGGCGGCGCCGGAATATTCGAAGGACCAATCGACGTTCTGATTCCATCGTATGGGTCGCTTCTGGACGATAGCGGAAGATACATCAACCAGATACTTCCAACGGGGCTGACGGCTGCGGCTGACTACAAGGCTGCGGTGGCCGCGGGGTTGCTTCCGTTCGGTCATGTTCCTGCTTCATTTTACAATTCGCTGACAGTGCCTCAACCTACCGGACAAGGCGCGCCAAACAGGGTTGTGTTCCTGGTCGATCCCAAATACAAGAACCCCTACTCGGTTCAGGCAAGCTTGAGCATCCAGAGGGAGCTGGGCTACCACATGTCCCTCGAGGTGGGATATCTGATGTATCACGGTCTCCACCTCCAGATGCCGATCGAACAGAACTATAAGGAGACCGGCGTAATCGATCCCTTCCGAGGCCCGCTTTACTCCGTGATAGATCCTACAATCCTGGCGAAGGTTGGGTACGATTCGAGGGGCAAGTCGATTTATCACGGGATGACCGCTTCGCTGACCAAACGTTACAGTAACAATCTGCAATTTGGGGTCAATTACACCTTCAGCAAGACCTTAGACGACGTAATCGATTTCAGCAGTAGCCAGACCTGGTTCAGACCGACCCGGCTGAACCTCTATCGCGGGATATCAGTGTTCGACTTCCCGCACGTGTTCGCAGCCAACGCCGTCTTCACCTCTCCATTCAAGGCCGGCGAAGGGAATAGCGTGGTATCCAGGATATTTGCGGATATGACTATCGCCCCTGTCGTGACTCTGCGAAGCGGAATCCCATTTTCGATCAGGATGCCAAGTCTGACGAATGGGGGTGCTTCAACCGACCGCAACTTTGCGACGCCGTTCGCCGCGGCTCGTAACTCGTCGCGAGGGTATCCTTACAAAACTCTGGATCTGATGATTAAGAAGTCGCTGTTCGTCAGCAGGGATCGGGGAGTCAGAGTCGACGTCAGCGCTGAAGGGACGAATATCACCAACCGAAGAAACTTCAACAAGGTTTGGGACCAATTCGACCCTAACAACCAGACTCCGACATTTGCGAACGGGACGACCGCGAATCTGCTAAAGGGTCCTTATAATTTCAAGGGCTTCGTTCCCACCAGCCCGAGTCAGCTACAACAGACGCCGCTCGCGTTCATTGGAGTTGATAACCCGCGGCGAGTGCAGTTCGGACTCAGAATCGCTTTCTGATGCCGAGACGAGAGAGAGGCATCCCGGGCCGCCAGTCGGGCGATCCGGGATGCCTAAGGAAGTATAACCGAGCGACTGCTGCGAGGATTAGCTCGCGCTGGATGACGGCAAGGCCCAACAGGTTAATCGGTCCCACAAACGAATCGATTGGTAGTCGGGTAATAGTGTGTTGAGAAGAATTCCGCCACTAAGGCACCAGGACACGAAGCTGCACAAAGGCTTTCTTTGTGCGGCTTCGTGACTTAGTGTCTTTGTGGCAAGTCCGGCACGTTCACTCATCAACACGCTATTACCCCACAAACAAATCGATTCGTTCGCTTGCCAAGACTCGCGGGACGCAGTAAAAGAACGTTGCCAAAATGCAATGGCGACACGGGGTCCATCGCGTAGAGTTTCGTAAGAATGTCGCCGCGGTCGCAGCCAATAATTTTGAGATCAATCCTTCGAGGGGAGAAAGAATGTCCATGATTACCCGTTTGGTTTTCTGCATTCTGATGGTCGTGACTTGCGCAGGTGCGCAGACCGCTACGCAGCCTCAGCCTAAGAACGACTACGGCGATGCCAAGACGTGGCTGTGCCGGCCGGGGCGGCAGGATGCTTGCGCGGTCGATCTGTCCACGACCGTTGTTGGCGCTGACGGTAAGCTGACAATCGAGAAATGGTCTGCAAATCCGAAGGCCGCCGTCGATTGCTTCTATGTTTACCCAACCGTCTCAAACGATTCGACTCCAAACAGCGATATGAACGCCGGTCCGGAAGAGTTGGCGGTGATCAAGGCTCAGTTCGCGCGATTCGGCTCGGAGTGCCGGACGTTCGCGCCGCTCTACCGGCAAGTAACGTTGACCGCCTTGCGCGCCGGGATCGCCGGCAAACCGATGGCGATCGACCGCGCGCTTGGTTACAACGATGTGGTCGACGCTTGGAAGTACTATCTGGAACACGACAATCAGGGACGCGGTGTGGTGCTGATCGGACATTCGCAGGGCTCAGGCGTGTTGACGCAACTTCTCCGTAACGAGATCGACGGCAAGCCGGTTCAACAACAATTGATCTCCGCACTTCTGTTGGGCACCAGCCTTCCAGTGCCTAAAGGCAGGGACGTCGGCGGCGCGTTGAGACAGATTCCACTATGCCGGTCGGCGTCGCAGACGGGATGTGTTATTGCTTACGCCTCCTTCAGGTCCAATGTGCCTCCGCCGACGAACAGCAGGTTTGCGCGAGTAGCAGGGGAAGGCATGGCTGCCGCCTGCGCTAACCCGGCGGCGCTCGGTGGTGGAAGCGGCGCCTTGCATTCGTATCTGGCATCGGCCGGTCGCGGCAACGGTTCATCGGCGGATCCTCGCCCGTGGGTGACTCCCGCGCCGCCGATCAGCACACCTTTTGTCAGCGTACCGGGACTGCTTACAGCCGAATGTGTCTCGAACGAGAAAGGTTCCTACCTGGAAATTACCGTCCACGGCAATCCGGCAGATCCTCGCACCGATGACATCGTTGGAGATGTTGTTGTAGGTGGGCAGGTTCAGGCCGATTGGGGATTGCACTTGATCGACGTGAACCTGGCGATGGGCAATCTCATAGACGTCGTTCATCAGCAGTCAAAGGCTTATCTCTCAAAGAAAAAGTGATTCCAAAGCGGCGTCGCGGAGCACCTTGCCGCCACACCGCAAAATGAAAAGGGGAAATGAAGGATGACTACTCGGAAAGTTGATTCAAGTGATGGATCTCTCGGCAAGCCCAGTCGCCGAGGTTTTCTAAAAGGGATGTCACTGGCCTTAGCTACCGCAAGCGTGTCGTCCAAGCTTCTGCGTGACGGTTCAGCGCAGACGACCGCGCCTTCTCGTCCGGCCGGCGGTCTCGGAAACAGCGCGGACAGCGCGCTTTTTCATGTAGTGGAGACTACCTCCGGCAAGGTTCAGGGGATTGCGACCGCCGGGATCAAGGAATTCAAGGGCATTCCATACGGGGCGCCCACTGGCGGCAAAAACCGATTTATGCCGCCGAAGAAGCCCGCACCGTGGACCGGTGTGCGCGAGTGCTTCACGCACGGCCAGTGCTGTCCTCAAACGCTTTCCAGCCTGCGATCGGAATACGGAATGATGATCCAATGGGATCAACAGTCCGGTGGTATGGGTGAGGATTGCCTGGTGCTCAACGTCTGGACGCCCGGGGTCAACGACGGAGCAAAGCGAGCTGTGCTTGTCTCGTTCCACGGCGGCGGCTTCAGCACCGGGTCAGGCAACGCGCCGGGGTTTGACGGCGCTCAATTGGCTCTCTTTGGTGATGTAGTGGTAGTTACCGTCAATCATCGGCTTGCAAGTTACGGTTACACGCATTTGACCGACCTGGGCGCGCCGCCGGAATTCGCTTATGCCGGTGTGAGCGGAATCATGGACCTGGTCGCTTCGCTGCAATGGGTCAAAGACAACATAACGAACTTTGGCGGCGATCCCGGTCGAGTGATGGTCTTCGGGCAGTCGGGTGGCGGCGCAAAGACCACGACCATCCTGGCGACGCCTTCCGCAAAAGGACTTTTTCACCGAGCCGCGGTGCAAAGCGGTTCGTCACTCCGGCTCACCACGCGCGAGCAGGCTGCAAAGACCGCCGAGCTGCTGTTGGCTAAGCTCGAGATTCCGAAGTCACGGATCGCCGACCTGCAGAAGATATCCTGGCAACAATTGCTTGAGGCTCAAGCCGCAGTCGCGCCCGGGCTAGGCGGTGGTTTCTCGCCAGTGGTCGATGGAACGATTCTTCCGCATCATCCATTCGATCCGGCCGCGCCGCCGGAGTCGGCGGATGTGCCGATCATAGTTTCGACGACGCTGGAGGACGCCGCGCTTGCTCTGACCAATTTTGATCTCACTGATGCGGGACTGAAGACGATTCTCGCGCAACGGTATGCAGAGAAGGCGGACGAAATTCTAGCGCTTTACAAGCAACGCTATCCGCAGAAGTCGCCCTTCCTGCTTCAAGCACAGGTGTTCACGGACTCGGGCTTCCGTCGCTCGGCGATCACTCAGGCCGAGCGCAAGGCCGCACTTGGGAAGGCTCCGGTCTTCATGTATCTCTGGGAATGGGTATGCCCGGGCTTTGGCGGCAAGTTCGGCGCGGTACACGGCACGGATGTGTCTGCTTCATTCCACAACGTGCGCGACAACATCGTTGGAGTTGGTAATCCCGAAGGCAAGGTGATGTGCGATCGGCTGGCGTCGGCATGGGTTTCTTTTGCGAAGACCGGCGATCCGAACAACGCGCGCATCCCTCGCTGGCCGGCCTACGATGCGACTAGTCGTGCAACGATGATCTTCGACACCGATACTCGAGTCGAGAACGATCCGCGTAGCGAGATTCGGAAATTCTGGGAGCAGCAGCCGCCGGCGCGAAGCATCGCCGGATGACGAGCTTGGATATGCCTTTGGAAGTAGCACAGGCTTCAGCCTGTTCCAACCAGAAATTGCGACCTTACAGGCTGAAGCCTGTGCTACCTTTGGCAACGCGCGAGCTTGGCAACTCTCAAAGTTTGCTTGTACCTTTTTAGTTGAACTGTCAGTCTAAGCAAGATCAACAACAACGCTGTTCGCAACGACGGCCGACAAACTTCAGTTTGTCGCTCGTCGACGATGTACGTGAGAGAAGGCGACAAACTGAAGTTTGTCGGACATTTCCTTAGGAGAGACTTTGATGCCTGCAATGACAATCAACGTCAATGGGAAGGACCGGATCATAAATGTCAGTCCGGATATGCCGCTGCTCTGGGTGTTGCGCGACACCCTCGAGCTTACCGGCACCAAGTATGGTTGCGGAATGGGCCTGTGCGGGGCCTGCACGGTCCACCTCAACGGCGCGGCGGTGCGCAGTTGTCAGACGAGTGTACAGACCGCGGTAGGGAAAACCATCGTGACTATCGAAGGTCTGAATGCTAAGGCCGAGCATCCGGTTCAGGTGTGCTGGCGCCAGGCCAACGTGCCGCAATGCGGCTACTGCCAGAGCGGACAAATTATGTCCGCCGCGGCGCTGCTAAAACAGAACCCGAAGCCTGACGATTCGGACATCGACACAGCAATGCGAGGCAACATCTGCCGATGCGGAACCTATCAGCGCATTCGCCAGGCGATCAAAATGGCGGCGGAGGTGAAGAAATGAATCGCGTTGACCTCGTAACACGTCGCACTTTTTTAGGAGGCGTTTTTTCAGCTGGTGCTTTTGTCCTCGGCGCTCGACTTTTGCCTGGCAAAGGATTCGCGTCCTTCGCAAGCACGAGCACGACAAGCGGAGCCGACAATGCCGCCTGGCATCCGAGCGTCTACCTGGGAATCGAGACCGACGGCACCGTGATCGTCGTCGCGCACCGCTCCGAAATGGGCACGGGCATTCGCACCGGGCTGCCGATGATAGTGGCCGACGAGCTCGACGCCGACTGGGCTCGGGTGAAGGTCGAGCAGGCGCTCGGTGATGTGAAGTACGGTTCACAGGACACCGACGGCTCGTGCTCGATACGAGATTTCGGCGACGCGATGCGCGACGCCGGAGCGACCGCTCGACTTATGCTCGAGCGCGCGGCAGCTTCCAAATGGAATGTCCCGCCAGAAGAATGCAAGGCGCAGAACCATGTGGTAGTTCACTCTGCCAGCAAACGTAAGCTTGGCTACGGAGAGTTGGCGACGCTGGCTGCCGCGCAGCCGGTGCCTAAGAAAGAAGAGCTGAAGTACAAACCCGCGTCGGAGTACCGCTACATCGGCAAGGATTTTCCGACCGTTGACCGCGACGATATTAGCGCAGGCCGCGGAACGTTCGGGATTGATGCGCGAATGCCGGGAATGGTGTACGCGTCAATCGAGCGCTCGCCGGTGCTTGGCGGGAAGCTCAAAAGTTTCGACGACCAGGACGCCAGGAAGGTGCCGGGCGTACAGCAGACCCTGGTCATCCCGACCTTCAAGCCGCCTCATGGGTTCCAGGCGCTCGGCGGCGTAGCGGTCATTGCCGACAACACCTGGTCCGCGATGAAGGGCCGCGCGGCTCTCAAGGTTGAATGGGAGTCCGGCGACCATGCGAGCTACGAATCGGCCGCATACAAGAAAGAGCTGTTCGAAACAGTTCGCAAACCTCAAAAGGCCGCGCGCAACATCGGCGACGTGGACGCGGAGTTTGCCAAAGGCGGAAAGACGCATGAGGCGGAGTACTACGTGCCTCATCTTTCGCACGCGCCGATGGAACCACCTGCCGCAGTAGTCGAATTCAAAGACGGCAAAGTTGTAGCTTATGCGGCTACGCAGAACCCACAGGCTGTCCAGGACACGGTCGCGGCAGCGCTGGGCATCGACAAGAAGGATGTCGAATGTCACGTGACGCTGCTCGGCGGCGGCTTCGGTCGCAAATCGAAACCGGACTACGTTGCGGAAGCGGCCATCCTGTCGAAAGCCGTCGGCAAACCGGTCAAGGTTGCGTGGAGCCGCGAGGACGACATCCGCTTCGATTACTATCACACCGTCTCGGCGATGTACGTCAAAGCGGCGCTGGATGAGAAGGGCAAACCGACGGCGTGGCTGCAGCGTTGTGCGTTTCCGTCGTTGGGATCGACGTTCAGTCCGGCGGCCACTTCGGCGAGCGGCGGAGAGTTGGGTATGGGCTGGACTAATCTGCCGTTCGACATCCCGAATCATCGAGCGGAAAACGGGCCCGCTCAACATCATCTTCGCATCGGCTGGCTTCGCTCCGTTGCGAACATCCAGCACGCCTTCGCGATTCAGTCTTTTGTCGATGAACTTGCGAATCTGGCGAAGCGGGATCGGGTCGAGTATCTGCTCGAGGTCCTGGGGCAGCGGCGCAAGATCGATCTCGGTGGGAAGAGTCCGCTTGCCGCCAAGTACCCACTGGACACCGGGCGGTTGCGAAATGTAATTGAGCTTGCAGCCGAGCGCTCGGGTTGGGCGAAGAAGAAGCCGTCGAAGGGCCGAGCGCTTGGCATCGCCGCGCATTGGAGTTTCTACACTTACGTTGCCGCCGTCGTCGAAGTAGAGGTGGATGACAACGGCAAGGTGCGGATTCCGCGAGTGGATCTCGCCGTCGATGCGGGCCGAGTGATAAGCCCGGATCGCGTCAAGGCTCAGTTCGAGGGTGCGGCAGTGTTTGGCACAGGCATCGCGCTGCTGAATGAAATCACCGCTTCCGGCGGCAAAATTCAACAGTCGAACTTTCACGACTACCGGGTTCCGCGGATGGAGGAGGCGCCGATCGAGACGCGGGTGCACATCGTGCAAAGCGACGCGCCGCCCGCCGGAGTCGGAGAACCCGGCGTGCCGCCGATGGCGCCCGCAATTTGCAACGCGATATTTGCAGCAACCGGCAAACGCATTCGCGAATTGCCCGTCAAGAAGCAATTGGCGTGAGTTACCTGGGAGCGCAGGCATCTTGCCTGCATCCCTGCCGCCGTGACGGGTACCATTTCTTACGCAGAGCCTGCAGGCAGGATGCCTGCGCTCCCAGGAGGTCATCCCATGCGCCGTAATCTGACTCTGCTTGTTTTCGCATTAGCTCTCGCTGTTTCCGGATCAGCCCTGTCACCCAACGGTAACATCAAAGTTGAAGGCGGGTTGGTTTCCGGTACTACTGCCGACGGCGTCCGTAGTTTCAAAGGCATTCCATTCGCCGCTCCGCCAGTCGGCGAACTGCGATGGAAGGCGCCACAGCCGGTCGTTGCCTGGGATGGAGTTCGAAAATGCGATGCCTTTGGTCCGGCGTGTCCGCAGTCTTCCTACCCGCAAACATCAATGTATTATTCACCACCAGAGAAGATGAGCGAGGATTGTCTCTACGTTAATGTTTGGACGACGGCGAACTCGGGCGACAAGCGGCCGGTGATGGTATGGATTCACGGCGGCGCACTGACACGAGGCTCCGGCTCGCGGCCTACTTACGACGGAACGGCGCTGGCGAAGAAGGGCGTGGTCCTGGTGACGGTCAATTATCGTCTTGGTCCTCTTGGGTACCTTGCGCACCCTGAGTTGACTAACGAATCAGCCCAGCACGCATCTGGGAACTATGGCGTGCTCGATCAGGTCGCGGCGCTGAAGTGGGTGCAGAAGAACATCGCAGCATTCGGCGGTAATTCAAAGAACGTCACGATCTTTGGCGAATCCGCTGGATCGTGGAGCGTCAACACTCTTGTCGCGACGCCGTTGGCGAAAGGGTTGTTTCACCGCGCAATCGGCGAGAGCGGCGCCTACTTCGGACCGATGCCCTACCTCAAGGAGGACCGGAACAAAATAGCATCAGCCGAGAAAGTGGCTGTGGCCTTTGCTAAAGCTGCCGGTGCGGATTCAATCAAAGCGCTTCGCGAATTGCCTGCCGAAAAAATCGTCGATGTCTTCAACAATGATGCGGAGGGGAAGAAGTTCAGAACGCAACCGTGTGTCGACGGATGGGTGCTGCCTGACGAGATCCGAAATATCTTTGCCCGGAATACGCACAATGATGTGCCGGTGATTGTCGGTTCGAATGCCAACGAGATGACGACGCTCACGACTCCGGATTCGGTGCCAAAGACGATGGAGGACTATCGCAAGCGAGTCTCGATGCAGTATGGCGAAATGATCAAAGAATTCGACGCGGTCTATCCGGTGAAGACCGGCGCGGACATCGCGCCGGCTTACCTGGGCGTCCTGCGAGACGGGCTGTTTACGCTCAACATGCGGACATGGGCGCGAATGACCGCGAACGGGCGATCAAAAGCTTACCTCTATTCGTTCAGCTACGTGCCGCCCAATCCGAGAAGCAAATACCTTGGCGCTTATCACGCCAGTGAGATTCCTTACGTGTTTAACAATCTCAACCGGCAGAACCCGCTGTTGACCGAAGCCGATCAGAAGCTCGCCGATACGATGATGAGCTACTGGGTGAACTTTGCCATGACCGGTAACCCGAACGGCGCGGGCTTGCCTACGTGGGCGCCCTACAACCGCGAGTCGGAACCCTACCTGGACTTCGGTGATTCGGTTCAGGTGCGAAATCATCTTCTAAAAGAGCAGGTTGATTTCATCGAGCTATTTCAGAAACGCACGCTCAACTGAGCACTTTGGCTAAAACAAGAAAGAAAAATGTACCGCGCAAAATCGACACCGGCGTCACTTTCGATGAGGTACGTCAACTGGCTCTAGCGCTGCCCGGTGTCGAAGAGGGAACGTCTTACGGGACACCGGCGTTTCGGGCCTCCCGCAAGATTTTGGCGAGGTTTCATCAGGACGGTGAATCGCTGGTGCTCAAGGTGGAATTCGCTACGCGTGAAGTGCTGACCGCAGCGCAACCGGATATGTTCTACGTTACCGATCATTATCGTTGCTGGCCGTTCATGCTCGTTCGGCTGAAGAATGTCGAGTTGAATCTGCTGCGGGGCTTGATAGAGGACGCGTGGCGCGGGCTTGCGTCGAAGCGCTCGATAGCGGAGTACGAAGCGCGCCGTGATTAGAATCTCATTATTGGTTTCGTGCTAACAACCAAAGTGAGTTACTTTAATTCGGAAACCGGCTTTCTGATTTCGTCGACCATCTGGTCATCTGTGAATAATCGGACCACAGCTTCCTGATGAAGCGCATTCTGATGTCCCGGGTTATCTTCATTGATGTAGTAGTCAAAGCTAAGAATATGAACCGGAGGACCAGGGTACAGTGGCCCGACGGGCGAGTCGTCCGAAGTTACCCGATAACGCTGAAAGCCGGGCCAACCGTCGCCCTGAATGTGGCGAGCGTGGCTTGTACTGGTTATGAACGGTGTTGGGAACAGGGCATCGACGGAGTAGTTTCTTATTGTCTTCGTGCTACGGTTCTCTACCGCGATCAAGAGCGTGTAATCGCGGCGGCTTCCGGATCTATTCCGGTGACTAATATCAAGGTGAACCGAAGGCCGCGCTAAGTTCTGCCACTCTGGGAGCACCCGCGTTAAGTCATCGAGTACTTCTTCGTTGGTCTCGAACTCGATCGGGTTAAGAATCAACTTGTCGCGCACGCCTTCACGGGCAATACCTCTCTCGAGATAGACTCGGACATTTATCTTCCTTCCGGCGAAGTTCTGGAGGAATGCCGCGATGGCGATCTCTTGCTCTACCCACACGGAACCTCTAATCGTGGTGCCGTGCGGAGTCGCTACATTCCCGCGATGGTGCATGATGGCAATGAAACCTGAACAGCCATCGAGTGCCGCAAAGACATTCTTCGAAAGGTCGTCAAGGGTTCTCTGGTTCTCTGCGAAGTAAGGCTCGAAAGATGTTACCTGTCTTACGAGATCGCATATCGACTGACCTAGCGATCTCTCAGCCTCAGTGTATTGGCCACAGCTAATGAATATCGTTCCCGCCATCTCAATCAGCTTTCATAACCAGTACCCCGGTCACGGTTCACGACTTGTGGAGCATTTGGCCCTCAAAGTTGTAGCCTAAGAGACGTGAATCTTTTCCAGGACCCATTCCCGGATTAGATCCGCTGAACCGAGCCCTTTCGCTTTCGCGATCTCATTCAGGGCTTCGATTTCTTCGGGTGCCAACTGCACCCTGACAACCGCTTCCCGCTCAAAGACTGGTTCTATGACCTCTACCAACTCGTCTTCGAAATCCGTGAGGTCGTGCGTGTCCCAGAAGCGAGCCAGCTCTTGAATGGAATCGATTTGCGGGATGCTATTCATAGACTTGCCCATTGCCTGTATCTCCGTTTTTCAGTTTCGGACATTGGACGCGCCGTAATCGGGTATCCCTTTCCGTCGGGGAATTGAATCACGACACAGAACAAATAGCGACCATCCATCGTCGGCCCGAGGACGTAGTAGACGGGATTCTGTCCTTCGGATCTCGCACGCTGAACCAGTGCCTTTCCGAAACAAGTTTCTTCCACCTCTTCAGGAGTTATGCCATGGCTTGCAATATGATCGATTCTGTCCTTCGGCCAGACAAACTCCCCGATCCTCATTACTGAAATCTATCAGAGGAATGCGATGCGGCCAATCAGATGCGGCCAGACTATTTTGACTGTAGCGTTCGCCGCATCTTCTTACTTGCGTTGTTGGGTTGTTCGAACGACAATAGCGAGTTCTAAAAAAACAATCCGGAGCGAAAGAATGGGAACCAAAGACCCTCGTATAGATGCTTACATAGCGAAGTCGGCGGACTTCGCGAAGCCGATACTCACTCACATAAGAGAATTGATTCACGACAATTGCCCTTCAGTCGCAGAGACGATGAAGTGGAGCTTTCCGCACTTCATGTACACCAGCGCGGCTGACCGCAAGTCTCGAGTGCTTTGCAGCATGGCTTCTTTCAAGCAACACTGCGCGTTCGGATTCTGGTACTCCGGCGGCTGGGTGATGAGCGACGAAACCAAGCCGTCCTCGGAAGGGATGGGGCAATTCGGAAAGATCACCGCGCTGTCTGACCTGCCTAAGGACAAGCAGTTGGTGAAACAGATCAAAGACGCGATGAAGGTGCACGACTCGGGCATCAAGCCGGCGCCCCGCCCGAAGACTACTGAGAAGAAGGAACTGGAGGTTCCGGCTGACCTTACAGCGGGGCTCAAGAAGAACGAGAAAGCGAGGACGACGTTCGATGGATTCAGCTACACCAATAAGAAGGAATATGTAGATTGGATAACCGAAGCGAAGTCCGGCGACACGCGTAAGAAACGATTGGAGACATCCGTTGAATGGATGTCCGAGGGAAAATCCAGACACTGGAAATACCAGAAGAAGTAAACATGTAGGGGCGCACACCTCCGTAGCCGCGGCTCTCTAAGTGCAAATAGAATTCACTTCCATTGAGGGGCGGCCACGGAGTGCCGCCTACATGAATGGTCCCCCACCTTGCATTCACAATTTCGCTTTGATAACCTCCGAAGCTGGTCAGGTAGTTGGCCGGCATCACTCGCACAGCTCGACAAAAACACTAAGACTAGAGCTGAGCGAACCAGAATAACCTGCAACATAGAGGTAAAGAGATGCTGGCTGGCGAAATCACCGAGGCGTTAACTTTCGACGACGTTTCTCTCGTTCCGGCGCACAGCGGGTTCCTTCCCACTGAAGCCGATACAACCACTCATTTCACTCGCAACATCCCGTTGAACATTCCAATATCGTCCGCCGCGATGGACACCGTGACGGAATCGCATCTTGCCATAGCAATCGCCCAGCAGGGGGGCATCGGCGTCATTCACAAGAACCTTTCCATCGATGAGCAGCGCGATGAGGCAGACAAGGTGAAGCGCAGCGAGTCGGGCATGATAGTCGATCCGGTGACGATGACTCCCGATCATCCGATCTCCGACGCGGTGGAGGTGATGGAGCGCTATCGCATCTCCGGCGTGCCGATCGTCGAGCAGAACGGGCATCTGGTAGGTATTCTCACAAATCGCGATCTTCGGTTTGAGACCCGGCTCGACCTGCCGATCAGCGAGGCGATGACGAAAGAGAACCTGATCACCGTGCCGGTCGGCACCACGCTCAACGAAGCCAAGGCGATCCTGCAACGGCATCGAGTAGAGAAGCTGCTTGTCGTCGATGACAACTACAGATTGAAGGGCCTGATCACGGTCAAAGACATTCAAAAAGCCATCCGATATCCGTTAGCTGCGAAGGATGGATTCGGCCGGTTGCGAGTCGCGGCGGGTGTAGGAGCGACAGGTGATTTCATGGAGCGCGCCGAAGAGTTGATCCGCGCCCGCGTCGATGCTCTGGTGATTGATACGGCTCACGGGCACACGGAAGCGGTCATCTCCGCAGCTAAGAAAATCAAAGCCAAATTCCCTGAAGTCGATCTGGTCGCCGGCAACATCGCCACCGCCGAAGCTACGAGGGATTTGATCTCGGCGGGCGTGGATGCGGTGAAGGCGGGCATGGGTCCGGGCTCAATCTGCACCACCCGCGTTGTAAGCGGAGCCGGAGTGCCGCAGATCACCGCAATTCTCGAATGCGCGCGCGCCGCCCGCGGATCAGGCGTGCCGGTCATCGCCGATGGCGGAATCAAATATTCGGGAGACATCAGTAAAGCGATAGCGGCGGGCGCCGATTCGGTAATGATAGGTTCGCTGTTCGCAGGCACCGACGAAAGCCCGGGCGAGATCATTCTTTTTCAGGGCCGGTCATTTAAGGCTTATCGCGGGATGGGTTCGCTCTCGGCGATGAAAGAAGGGAGCCGTGACCGATACGGGCAGGGCAGCGAGTTTCAAATGTCGAAGCTGGTGCCCGAGGGAATCGAAGGTCGGGTTCCGCACAAAGGTCCGCTCGGTTCGCTTGTTCATCAATTGGTCGGAGGATTGCGAGCCGGGATGGGCTATTGCGGTTGTAAATCAATCGCGGAGCTTCATGAAAAAGCGCGCTTCATCAGAGTGACCTCCGCGGGCTTGCGCGAGAGCCACGTTCACGACGTGATCATCACAAAAGAAGCGCCGAACTATCGAATAGAATGATGAACGATGAATGATGAATGATGAACAGTTCAGCATTCATCGTTCATCATTCCGCAATCTCCTCCTATGCCTCTCGACGTAAAGAGAATCTGGAACGCATGTGGCGAAGCATTTGATTCTTACACAACGGCTTCGGACTCCTTCGCTGACAACATCGAGCGCCCGGCTATCCAGCAACTGATCGGCAACATCGATGGCGCGCGGCTTCTGGACCTCGGCTGCGGCTCGGGCACCTATTCGGTGTCCTTCGCGGAGCAGGGAAGTCACGTAGTCGCCTTGGATCTGTCGGCGACAATGATTTCGCTCGCGCAGGATAAAGCGCGCACGCTCGGCATCGAAGCTGACTTTCGCGTTGCGGACATTCGCGAGCCGCTTCCATTCGAGGATGCCCAGTTCGACATCGTCTTCACCGCAACGGCGCTGCACTATGTGGATGACATCGTAGCATTCATGAAAGAAGCGGCGCGCGTTATGAAGCCCGGCGCGCGGCTGGTCGCCAGTGTGCTGCATCCGATGTCGACCGCGCAGTTTCCATTGGCTGAATCCGAACAAGTCGAAGTGCCGGATCCCTGGGAAGGTTGGTATTTCGGCTCGCCGCTGCGATCGATTGAGACGCCCTGGCTGGGCTTCGGTGCAGTATCAACTGAGGGTCGTCGCATCTTTTGTCATCATCATACGCTCTGCGATTACTTCAGCGCCCTAAAATCTGCGAGCCTCTCGATTACGGATATGCGGGAGCCTGCGCCGTCTGCTGAATTCGCGTTGAAGAATGCGTCTCGCTACGATCAGGCGATCAGGGTCCCAGTGTTCTTGATCCTCAAGGCCGAAAAAATCACCTAAACAAATTCGAGAGCAGGTGTAGTCCTTCGCCTGCTTTGCGGTCCTTTGCGATTTGCGTTGAGTATTGGGGCTTACTCCTTGAATACCCATCGCAAAGGCGCAAAGGACCGCAAAGCACCCGGAGGTTACCAAGCAACGCAGAATCCGAACACTACGTGCCTTTTACTCTGTTCTTGCTCCGTGCTAGATTCGAGGCATGGCGCGGAACTTTCTTAAAGGCTGCGCAGTCTTAGTCGCCCTGGCCGTGGGACCAATCGTTGCCCACGCCCAGGTTTCGCAACCGGCCGCGTCATCCGCGGGAAAGATCGAGAAAGAAGAGGATCTTCAGCGAGTCACCCGGACTTCCCGAATAACCTCGCTGCTGGAGCGATTGGCCGATGAAGCCCGCGCTTCTGACGACCTCGTCTTCGCGGTGCGAGCGCAGGCGCAAGCGGCGACGCTGCTCTGGTCGCGGGACGCCGGCCGAGCGAGCTCGATTTATCGGCGCGCCTTCGAGTCTCTTGCGACCGCACCGGCCAAATCCGGCGATCAAAAAACCAACGCGACCGGCTCTTCGGTCGGCGCACCTCGACCAGAGTTGAGCGCGGCGCGCAAGCGACAGCTGCGGAGCGAGCTGCTCAACCAAATCGCTGCGCGCGACCCGGATCTGGCCGAAGAACTTGCAGGGAGCGTGGCGGAGAAAATCGAGGGTTCATCGCGCGATTGCAAGGACGGCACGTCACAGGATTGCGGCTCGAGTTCAGGCAATGCCAGCGCCTGGCCGAGCGCGCACACAGCCATAACCCCGAGTCCGACGCGAGAAGACACCGAACGCCGCGAGCTGCTGATAAGCGCCGCTCTGCAGATCGTCGAGCGCGAGCCTCAGCAGGCGATGGCATTCGCACAGATGAGCGTCGCGTTAGGCGTGTCCCCCTATCTCGCGCGGTTTATGACGCTGTTGCGAGCAGTGGATGCCGAACGAGCAGACCTGCTCTTTTCAAATGTGGTAGCCCGGCTCGAAGAGTCATCGGAGATCAGCCTTACAGATGTCCATGCGTTGGGTTCATACGTTGTTTCGGTAGTCAACGCCACATCCGACCAAAGTCTCAGTAAGGCGCTTGTCGTTCGTTTTCTAAACCTGGCGTTGAACAAGATTGCGCGCGGCGAGTCCAACCCTTCGGCAATCACGACCCGCGACGACTCGGCAGCGTACTTCATTGGGCGCCAGCTTACTGATTTAGTTGCGCGTTATCTGCCTGAACGGGCGGGCCAGTTGCAACGCTACGTCGCTAACGGAACCGGGACCGCAATTGATGTCGGGGCCGACCCTGCCACACCGGACACGCCGATCGACGCTTCTGAGCTGGGCATTCGCGCGCCCGCCGACATCGCGCGGGATGCAATCGAAGCTACGGACAAAAGCGAGCGCGATTCGCTCTGGGCGCGCGCGGCTCTCGGCTGGCTCGCTCGAGATGGATTAAAAGAGGCGGAAGAAACAGCATTTAGAATCTCGAACGACGCAACGCGCGACCGGGTGTTGATCCAGGTCGTTCAGCGTTATTCATCCGCAAAACGAATCGAAGATGCGCTCGCTCTGGCTCGTCGGGTTGGCGATCTTAGTTTACGCGCCGACGTTTTGGTTATGCTCGCCAACGGTGCGCTGGCTTCAAGAGACGAAGGCCGCGCTGTGGAACTGCTCAACGAGGCCGCAACCTGCTCAGCCAGGGCGGCGTTGATTGACCGTGCGCGATCGCTGATCAAGATCGCCGGCAGCTTCGCAGCTTTCGATGACTTGAGCAGCTTCGAAACCTTGCAGTCGGCGATAAAAGCGATCAACGAAGCGATCAAGCGTCAGCAGGACTCGAAGGACGAACCGGCTTCAGCGGCAAAAGGAAACACAGCCCGAACCTCTGCGCTTGACGATCTGAATGGTGCGAGTCTCGATAGGACCCTTGCGGTGCTCGCGAAGTCAGACTTTGATCGTGCTCTCTCACTCGCACAGCAATTGTCGGGGCGAGAGGCATCGATCGACGCGCAGTTGGCGGTTTGCAAAGGCGGACTCGCGGAACGGCCGCCAGTAGCAAGATCGACAACCGGCGACGAAACTGGCCAGACTCAAAACCACTAACTCCGTCCAGCGTGGAGGCTCCTTGAAGCTCACCGGCATCTTTGGACTCGGACGGCGCACCAAGTGGCCAATCAAACATCGACGCATTGTGTTGCTTGTGTTGTCGGGCCTTGTTGTCATACTGGTTTCCGTTGAGCTGCTAAACATGCAGACACCACACGGGTCAGCGCCGGCTGCGCGCAAAGTAGATTCTGTGAGCGCGCCGAATACCAGGGACGAGAGAGAGAGTCGATCAAAGGACGCTCCGGCGGCGCCCTCCAGGGAAACTGCTCCGTCAATCGCGGAAGCGAGCAATGTCACCGATGGTGATGTTGACTATCTCGTCTCGCGAAACCTGCTGATACCTTTGAGAGGAATATCAGCGAGCCAGTTACACGACACCTTCAAGGAGTCGCGCTCCGAAGGAAGACAGCACGACGCTCTCGACATAAAGGCGCCACTAGGGACTCCAGTGCTCGCGACGACTGATGGCGTGGTGACGAAGCTTTTTCAAAGCGAGCGGGGCGGAATAACTCTTTATCAACTCGACCCGTCAGGACGTTATGTTTATTACTACGCGCACCTGATGCGCTACGAAGACGGAATAGCGGAAGGGAAGCAATTGCGACGGGGCGATGTTATTGCTTACGTGGGCGATACCGGCAACGCCGGCGCAGGAAATTACCACCTCCACTTTGCGATCTCCAAAATTACCGCCCCGGGCAAGTGGAGCGGCGGTGATCCAATCAATCCTTATCCGTTGCTGGTGAAACATTGAATTACATGTAGGGGCGGCCCTCTGTGGCCGCCCCTCTTTGCCATTTCCGACGCGAGCTTTGCGCTAACGTATCTCTCTTTTCTCGAGCGGATTCCTTTTCCGCAAAGCTCGCAAAGGACCGCAAAGCTCGCGGCGTTGGCGGTTTCCACGGAGGGCCGCCCCTAAGCGCTATCGCCGACGACGGGCGCGTGGAGCCTTCGCCTTTGGCGGTACTCCAGTGTCGAGATCCACCGCGGCGGGATAGCCTTTGCCAGCCAATTCTGGAATGTCGATCACCGCTTCTTTGGCGCCCTTGATCAGCCGAGTCACCTTGCCGCTTGAACTCTTGTTCTTAGCTGATTTGGAATCGGATTCGGTGACAGGTTTGCCACCGGCATTACGTGACATGGCATTAAGCGCTTGCAACGCGCCGGTGCGTGCGCCGTCGCTCAATTTATCGAAGCTCACGCCGTTCGATTGCAAAACGGCGCGCAAGTTCCCTTCAGTGTTCGTGCCGCGCTCATAGACATCTCGGTAGATATGCAGCGTGCCGTCCTCAACCGTAATCGTGTCATAGCGCAATTCCACCGTCACCGGCCTGGCAAGCTTGACAGGCTTCGTGTCGGTTTTGTGTTTCACGTACTCGGCAAACTGCGCCGGGGTCAACTGCGTGCCGGAAAGTTGAGCGAGGCGCGCGGCGAAATCCTGTACCTGCGGAGTCGTCAATCCAACACAACCGTGCGAGGCGAAGTTCCCGAGCTTTGCCGGAGCCTTGCCGCCGTGGATCAATGAGGGCAGGCCTATGGGGATTTTGATCGGCCCAAGCGGATTCAACTTGTCCCCAGCCGCGACCTTTTCTCCAACCTTCACTTTACTGTTCCCGGATTCCACCCACGGTTCATCGGGTGGTGTCCACGAAGGGTTGAAGATTATTGTCTCGGCCTTGCGCAAACCGGTTGGAAGAGGGAACTCAGGATAACCGATGCCAATCTTGTAAGACTTGCTCAATCGGCCATCTTCAAAAACATCCATCCGAAATGCGGGAGCGTTTACGACAATCCGCGTATCCTGGGGTACGGTGCTGGACCTGGCGCTGGACTTGGCATCTGGCGTTGTAGCGGCAGTGGCGCCGCCGTTCCAGCGTTCGTTTACAAAGGCCTGTAACTCGTCTGACTTTTGCGCGCCAATGGCTGCTCTGATCTGTTCAATGGCTGCCTGCCGCGCAGCCGCCGCTCTTCCGGTGTATTGATCGTCATTGGTGCTCTCGCGCAGCTTAGAAGTTCCCTGCCGCGCAATGCCGCGGAGCTGATTGACTTGCGATTCGGTGAGTTGCAGCTTCGCCTTGAGTTCATCCGCGAAGCTCTCCTGTGCGAAAAACGCATCGAGCACGGGTAGAGTGAGCGTTTCATCCTTCGGCGCCGCTTTCTCAGCCTTCGGTGCTTCAGCGGTTGCCGGCGCATTGCTTGTGGCGTTTGTGTTTGAAGCGGAACCCGTAGTTCCGTTTGGAGACTCCTGAACACAGCCTGCCGCTGCCAAGACAATGGCAACGCCAATGAGCGTGCTCATCAACCGAAAGATTCGGATTGCCGTTCCAACACCGCGGGCATTGTTACAGAATAATGTAATCATAGTTCGTGTGTGCCCTCATCCCCGGCACACGATTGTCACGCGAGCCATCTGCTTGCTTGTTGCTCCACCTGCGCCTAGCAATGGGCGTGGCCAAGCAACCAATAGACAAGCAGGAAGATTATTATGGTGGAAATTACTCCTCCGCCCAGCTTCCACGAAATCAGTCCGGCCAGGCAGCCGCGCGCAGGTCCTTCCATTAGAGTGCTCCTTATGCTCCGTGAAATTGGGGCTGCGGTTTACGCAGCCCCGTTTGAATGAGGTGCGGGTTTGTGTCGCCATCGTGATGCGCTCCGACCAATTAAGGCTCGACGATGATGCCGTTGATAACTTTCCCAACTCCCTTGACTGTCCTTGCAAGCTTTTCGGCGCGGATCTTCAAGTCATTGCTCGGAACGTGTCCGCTGAGCATCGCCGTTCGGCCTGCGACTTTCACATCAATGGGAAAAGTGCGGAGATCGGGATCACTCATTAGAGTTGAGGTCACATCTATCTCTACCTGGGCGCTCGATGGCGCAGTCTCGGTTGCAGGCGGTGGCGTGACTGGAGTTGTAACGGCCGGCGTCGGCGATGACGGCATTACGACTACCGGCGGTTGAGCGGATTGCGCTGGTTGCGCAGGTTGTTGCGTAGTCGCTTGCTGTGCCGCGGCGGCCCTTGCTCTCTCTTGCGCGAGTTCGTCATCGGTATTCTTTTGCTGATTATTGAGGATCAGCATGGTGATCACAACCGCGGCTGCGATTGCGGCGAGAACCAACGCGGCGACGGCCCCGCCCGACATGCCTCGATCCTCATGAACCACTGAATCGTATTGAGTCTCAACCACTGGCCTCGCCCGTTTGATTGGTACGTCGTCCTCGACTACGGTTCGTTTCTCAGAATATTCGTTCATGATAACCCCCTGAGTTCTTGAATTTATGCTCCATCTTTCGCCGGAGCGAACGGCTTAAACGCGATTGTTTTGGAATGGATCACCATTCGCGAACAGCGTATTGAAACAAGCCGATTTACAGTCTTCATTCGCTCCGATGAGTTGGGGCTGCAATGTATGTGCCGCATTGAGATGATTGGTATGACTTGCAATGCGGGCGCGGCCAAATAGACCAGGGGTCTGGTCAGCGAATATAATGAATGGTGAGACGCATGATTTCAGGAGGAACCATGACAGTGCGTGCGACGATGATTTTGTGCTACGTCGTTATCCGGCAAGCTGCCAGCTTGTCGAAGAGAGGGGCGGCCACGGAGGACCGCCCCTACAGTGAAACGTGGATTAGGGCTACTAAAACCAGGAGGCTCGAAATATGAAGAAGTTTTTGAAGTTGGTTGTTCTTGGATTGGCTGCTTTCCTAATTTGTGTTGTGTTCAGCACGCGCCTGCATGCCGACAGAGGCGTTGTGAGTGATGATCCATGGTCGCCCGCAGACTTGATGCAGCCCGAAGAACTTGCGCGCCTACTCAAAGGCGAACAAAAGCCTGTCATGTTTCAGCTAGGGATCATTCACCTTTATAAGATGGGTCACATTCCCGGCTCGAAGTATGCGGGACCCGCGAGTGGCGCCGAGGGACTGGATGCGTTGAAGAAGCAGGCGCAGGGCCTCGATCGAAACAGTCAGGTGGTGTGTTACTGCGGGTGCTGTCCCTGGGAGAATTGTCCTAACACGCGACCGGCTTATAAGACGCTTCGCGAAATGGGGTTCAAGAAGATAAAGATGCTTTATCTTCCAAACACTTTTGGCCAGGACTGGTCGGCGAAAGGTTATCCCGTCGAGAAGAGCAGCTAGATGTAGAGATCCGTGAGAATCCGCCGAATCAGCGTCATCGGTGGTCTATGTAACAATCCCAGTTGGCCTGTCGGTAACGAAATAGACCACCGATAACGCCGATCTGACGGATTCTCACGGATGGTCGAACCTATGAACCGCTCTGTTTCAGTCGATCCAGAAACTCTCGGTTATCGCGGGTTTCGCTCAGACCTTTGAGCAACATCTCCATCGCTTCAATCGACTTCTTACCGGCCAACGCGCGCCGAAGCAGGTTGATCTGCGGCATCGTGTCTGCATCGAAGAGCTTCTCCTCTTTTCGAGTGCCCGACTTCGATATGTCAATGGCCGGGAAGATGCGGCGTTCGGCGAGCTTTCGATCGAGCTGAATCTCGAGATTGCCCGTTCCCTTGAACTCCTGGAAGATCACCTCGTCCATTTGGCTTCCGGTGTCGATCAATGCGGTCCCGATAATTGTGAGCGAGCCTCCTTCTTCGGCTTTGCGCGCAGCGCCAAAGAATTTGCGGGGGAATTCGAGAGCGCGCGAATCGACTCCGCCCGACATCGTTCTCCCGCGCCGGCTTGTTTCCCGGTTGGACGCTCGCGCGAGCCGCGTGATTGAATCGAGCAGCATGACTACGTCCTGTTTGCATTCGACCATGCGTTTAACGCGTTCGTGTACGAGGTGTGTGATCTGCAGATGAAATTCCGAGTTCTGATCTGACGACGAAGCGATCACCTCGCCGCGCACGCGTCGCTTCATATGCGTCACTTCCTCGGGGCGCTCATCTACCAAAAGGACTACCAGGTGAGTTTCCGGATGATTGTCAGCGACTGCTTCGGCGATTTCTTCGATGAGAGTGGTCTTCCCGGTCTTGGGCGGAGCGACGATCAGACCGCGTTGACCCTTGCCGATCGGGGCGATCAGATCGAGGACTCGCATTGACAGGTTAGGGTTTCCGGCCGACAGCTCGAGACGCTCGGTCGGATCGACGCTGGTCAGCTTTGTGAACTCCGGTATGCGAACATACTGATCAGGATCAATCCCATTTATCAGCTCGATGGTTGTCATTTGATCCGACTGGGGTCGCCCGCGGCCTCCGCGACCACCCTGACTTCCGGCGCCATTGTCGGACGCGCTCGCGGTACCAGTCAGTTGCACTCCCTCGCGCAGGCGAAAGTGTTGAATCAGCCCCCGGGGAACAAACACATCTTTTGGCGAAGGCAGATAATTGCTTTCCGGATGGCGAAGGAAGCCGAACCCTTTTTCATTGATTTGAAGTACACCAGACGCGGGCTGCTCAGTTTGCATTCTCAACTCCGATGTAGAAAACGACTGCCGGTCTCGCCGTTGCGAGAACCAGTAGTTCTTAGAGAGAGTAATTCAGCGGCGGCTTGAAGGCTGAACTTTATCGGGCCGCCGAGAGAGTGTTAGAAAGCGCCATTTTTTCTTTGGCGTGTTCTCTTCTATCCAATCTTCTATGAGGCTTCTCAGGGAACGCGGTCACCGCCATTCTAATCATTTGCCGCAGTCGGATTCGTCGAGGCGACGCGAAATCGGCTGTCAGAGCCTGTTTCACCACCGGGGCCGTAGGAAAAGAGCTCAAAGCTGCGGCCATCATCAGCCGTCTTATAAATGTAATCGTTTCCCCACGGATCAACCTCGGGGACGTTGTCCAGATAGGGCCCGTACCAATAAGTCATGCGGCCGGAGTCGCCCTCGTTGATCACCGCCGGGCGTCTCGCCAGGCTTCGGAGCCCCTCCTGGTTTGTCGGATAACGCAGCACGTCGGTTCGGAACCGCTCAAGGGCATCGGCCACCGTATTGATCTCGCGCTGGGCGGCCTTTTCTCGCGCTATCACTCGCTCGGTTTCACGCCAGTGCCGGTTGAGCATCTTCAGGCTTACCGATCCCACGATGACAGCCAGTATCGCCACGCTTGCCGCAACTATCAGGCGCTTCCGACTGCGCGTGCGGCGCGCTATTGCTTCATGCCTTTCAGGCGAGAAGACCCTCGTCGGATCAACGCGGCGTGTTGTAGGTATCTCCGCGGCAAGCTCGACGTGCGCGCGCGTCGAGCCTGTGCCTACCGGAGAATAGCAATGAACACAGTAACGAAGGTCGGGCGCTAATCTGGCGCCACACTCCCGGCACAGCTTTAGTTCTTCTTTCTGGGTCGCCATGAAGCCTACATCGATAGTCTAGACCGCTTGCTGGCGCGAGACAAAGCATTTTCCAGCGGAGGTCATTTTCCATAGGCCATTTTCCATTTTTCATCGGTCATTGCCGGCGAATCAACAATGACAAATATCAAATGAGAAATGGAAAATGGAAAATGTTAGTCTCGCCGCAGGAAACGAATCATCTCCTCCCACGCTTGATCCGTAGCTTCCGGGTCGTAGCGCGGTCCTTCATCTCGCATGAACGCATGCTCGGCATCGTACACGCTCATCTTGAACTTTGTACCGGCGTGCTCGAGCGCGCTTCTGATCTTTTCGCGAGCTTCTGCAGGCACGTGTGGGTCGAGTGAGCCGAAGACCATCAGCAGCTCTCCTCTAATATCAGAAGCTCGCTCGAGCGAGCCCGCGTTTTTGTCTTTGCCAAGCCTGCCGTCGTGGATGCCCGTCCCGTAAAAGCACACCGTCGAGCGCACATCCGGCTGCAACGCAGCGCGAAAGGCGAGATGTCCCCCGATGCAGAAACCGGCAGCCGACAGGTTTCCGTGTTCGACATTGGTATGTTGATTCAAATAATCAAGCACTCCGCGGCAATCGTCATCGAACTCCGCGATGGAGGTTCTTGCGGCATCTGCAAGACCGCGGTCGCGACCTTCGTCGTCGAACGGGATCACTGTTCCCTGAGATTCGAGGCGATGATAGATCTCAGGCGCCGCGACTACGAATCCGTACCCGGCCAGTCTAACCGCCGACCTCAGTGTCGGAGCGGTGAGCTGAAAAATGTCAGAATAGAGCAGAACTGCGGGAAACTTGCCCTCGCGGTTTGGCGCCGCAATGAACGTCTGCATTGCGCTTTGGCCAGACGCGATACTGACATACTTAGTCGTAACTATCATTTGCTTGGTTGGCCTTAGTGCGGAGGCTGCGCTCGCTGGCGACTTCGAAACGTTCTGCGGAGCCACCCCGAGAACCATCTCAGGGCAGTTCGAAAAAAGTCATGCTTTGGGGGATCCTCGTGAGCTTCGGTCTTCGCCTCGGCTTCAATTGCAGTGAAGAACTGGGTGGCCATCATCTTCGCTGCGCCCTGGAGCATTCGCTGTCCAACGCTTGCTATCGTCCCGCCGACCTGAACGTCCCCGCTGTAAGTGATTACGGTTACGTCGTTCTGCCCCGCGAGCTCCAGATCGCCGGCGCCCTTCAAGAAGCCCGGCTGACCCTTTCCATCGACTACCATTCGAAAGTGGTGCGGCGGACTGAGGTCTTCAAGTCGCACATTCCCGGTGAAAAGTCCTTTTATTGAGCCGACTCCCGCGCGGAGTGTTGTGGAGTACGCATTCTCCCCGGTCTTCTCGAGCCTCTCGCAACCCGGTATGCATCGTTGCAGCACCGCAGGGTCGATTAGACACTGGTAGACGCGTTCGGGGCTCGATTGGATCTCGTGGGTGCCTTCGATTCTCATAACGATGAACGATGAACGATGAATGATGAATGATGAATGATGAACACCGAACCCGGCTGCGGTTCATCGTTCATCATTCAGCATTCATCATTTCGCTCTCGATGTTGCCGCTTCAATAGCGCGGCGCGTGTAGACCTGGGCAAGGTGACTGCGATAAGCATCCGACGCATAGAGATCGCCGTTGACCGAGACACCGTCGGTCGCATGCGCTGCCGCCGCGGCTATGGATTGATCGTCAAGGGCGCTTCCGGTGAGCGCTTTTTCGACGGCGCTTGCGCGATAGACCTTCGAGGCGACGCCGGTTATTCCAACGCCGACAGAGGCGCAGGCTCCGTTGTTATCTCGAGTGAGATTCACTGCAACACCTACTACCGCGAATCCCGAAGCCGGCTGAGGTACTTTCAAATATGCCTGGCCGGAACGCCCGGCTAACGGGTTGATCCGAATCTCGCGCAATATCTCGCCGGCGTCGAGAGCCGTAGTGAGCATGTCGACGAAGAAGTCGCCTGCCTTGATCACGCGCTCGCCGGCGGCGCCTACCGCAACAAGCTCCGCGTCGAGAGCGATGATTGCCGCGGGCCAATCGCCCGCCGGATCAGAATGAGCGAGGCTTCCGCCAATCGTTCCCTTGTTTCGAACCTGGACGTCACCAATTTGAGCGGCGCATTCGGGGAGCAACGGGCATATTTCGCGCAGGCGGTCGGACGCTTCCAGCCTGTAGTGTGTGGTCATTGCGCCGATTCGAATCTGCCCGCCTTCTTCGCGAATGTATGAAAGGTCCTTGATCCGGCCGAGGTCGATGAGGATTTGCGGCGTGGCAAGCCGAAGCTTCATCGCAGGAATCAGGCTGTGCCCGCCCGCGAGCAGCTTGGCTTCATCGGGATGTTGAGCGAGCAGCCCGACAGCTTCATCGAGCGTCTTCGGAGTCAGGTAATCAAACTGGGTTGGTATCATTTTCACCCTCCTTCACGGATTGGGTCACGAGAAAAACCGCTCATAGTTATCGTGGCGACCGATCCAGAATCACGTAACTGTGTCGCCATCCAAGATACCGACAGATCGATATCCGCGCGTGATTCTGACCGACCAGATGTTCTCCTCACGATTCACACACTTGAAATGGAGAGACGGATGAAATGGATTCTCCGCCCACAATCTATAAGCCTTTCGCGCTGCCTGCCTGACCCGTTCATCAAGAGATCCGTATGCGGTCCAAAAAGATGGCAGGGTTGCTGAGTTCATAACTCGTCATAATCCATCGGCCTCGCTTGACCGCCAGCGATTTCTTCCCTGGCGCGTCGCGCACCTTGAGCCAATTGCGACTGTGTTTTGTCGAAGAGCTCATTCCATCTAAGCTCGTCCGCCAATGTTTCGATGTACTCGCGCAAATGTTCCACCACCCGGTCCTGCTCGCTTTCCGGTAAAGACTCGAGCATCCTCGTGACGGTTTCAATCGATCCAGAGGACATATCGAACCTCCTGAAGACTTCACCTCATGGTTCCATTCCTTCGCTTCTGCCTCGCTGCGACTAGTCAACAAGTATATGCAACCAAAAAGTTCCACCGCTCGGTCACGCTTGCGCGTTAATTATTCGCCAGACGTTCTCCGGCTTGATGGGCATATCCAGATGCCGGACTCCGAACGGCGAAAGCGCATCAACAACGGCGCCAACAATCGCCGGCGTAGCTCCAATCGTTCCCGCCTCCCCGACGCCCTTCACACCCATCGGATTAACCGGCGAAGGAGTCTCCGTGCGATCAAGCTCCATCCACGGAACCATCGCCGCCTTGGGAATCGCGTAGTCCATCAGCGTGCCGGTCACCAACTGCCCCTGATCGTCGTAGACCGCTTCTTCGTAGAGAGCCTGGCCGATTGATTGGACGATGCCGCCGTGAACCTGGCCATCCACGAGCATAGGGTTGAGCACCTTGCCGCAATCGTCGACCGCTACATAGCGTTGAATCTCAATCTTGCCGGTCTCACGATCGATCTCGACCTGAACGATGTGAGTGCCAAAGGGAAAGGTGAAGTTCGAAGGCTCAAAAAAGTTTGTAGCCGAAAGGCCGGGTTCAAATCCCGGAGGAATCTGGTGAGCAACGTGAGCCGCAAGCGCGACCTCCTGAATCGAGACGCTCTTAGGCTCAGCCGCTTCGGCTGCAGCATCACCGGTTCCGCCCGCGGCCGCCATCGCAGCCTCAACGCTGAATCGCCCTTCCTTGAATGAGACCGCGGATGCATCCGCGCCCAGTAAATGCGCGGCCAGTTCGGTCGCCTTCTCTTTGAGCTTTTGAATCGCGTTGAACACAGCAGTTCCGCCGACCGCGGTGCCGCGGCTTCCAAACGTGCCGATGCCGTACTGAACGATCGAAGTATCGCCGTGAATCACCGTAACGTCGTTCAAGTCGACACCCAGCTCATCACCCGCGAGCTGGGCGAATGAAGTCTCCTGGCCCTGGCCGTGCGGCGATGCGCCAGTGAGTATGGTTACTTTTCCTGTAGGCTCGATTCTAACCGTCGCGCTTTCCCAACCGCCCGCGGGCGTAGCCGCTGAAGGCCCGATCGCGCATATCTCAACATAAGTCGAAATGCCTACGCCGACGATTCTGCCTTGCTCGCGAGCCTTCTTCTGCTCCTCGCGCATTTTTGTGTAGTCGGCCATGCCTAACGCCTTATCGAGCGCGCCCTGGTAATTGCCGCTGTCGTAGAACAATCCCGTAGCGGTCTTAAATGGAAACTCGGAGGGCTCTGGGAAGTTCTTTCGCCGCACTTCAACCGGATCCATGCCAAGCTCGGCCGCGATCAGATCGGCGGCTCGCTCAATCACCTGTGTAGCTTCGGGTCTGCCGGCGCCGCGATACGCATCCGTCGACATCTTGTTCGTGAACACCGCAGTGACGTTCATCTGGATAGCAGGAATCTTGTAACAGCCCGAGAGCATCAAGCCGGTCAGCGTTGGGATCGCAGGCGTGAGGAGCTGAAGATAAGCGCCCATGTCGGCGAACACATTGTAGCGCAGTCCGGTGATCGTGCCGTCGTTCTTACACCCGACTTCGATGTAGCCAATCTGTCCGCGCCCGTGAATCGTGGCCTGGATGTTCTCCCGCCGGCCCTCGATCCATTTGACCGGCTTGCCCGTTTGCATTGAGATCCAGCCAACAAGTCCCTCTTCGGCATAGACGTTGAGCTTTGAGCCGAACCCGCCGCCGACCTCCGGCGCTATCACGCGTACTTTGTTTTCCGGCACGCCCAGCATTATCGCGAGCTGAGTGCGAGCCAGATGCGGGATCTGCGTTGAAGTCCAGATAGTCAGTTCCTTTTCACCGGGATAGTAGCGCGCAAGCACCCCGCGCGGCTCCATTGCTATCGGGATAAGCCTTTGATGGACGATTCGCTGCTTGATTACGTGATCGGATTCGGCCAGCGCCGCTTCGATATCGCCCTCGCCGCTTGTGAGCTTGTACGCGATGTTGTCGCCGTACTCTTCATAGACCAGAGGTCCGCCCTTGGCGGCTTCTTCGACATCGACGACCACCGGCAACTCTTCATAGTCGACCATGATCAAGTCGATCGCATCACGCGCGGCATACTTGTCCGTCGCAACTACAGCGGCGATCGGGTGGCCTACGAAAGTTACGTGATCGGTTGCCAGCACGGTGTAGTTCGGGATCTTCAACCCCGGCAAAGCGCCGGCACAGGGAACCGGCCCGATCTTGCCGGCTACGTCTGCGCCCGTGTATACGGCGACGACTCCGGGCGCATGTGAGGCTTCGCTGGCGTCGATGCTCTTGATCTTCGCGTGCGCGTACATCGATCGCAGAAACGCGACGTGTAGCGTGTCGGGAAGCTTGATGTCATCGACGTAGTGCCCGAGCCCCTGGATCAACCTTGGATCTTCGGTGCGCTTGACTCTCTGTCCGACGTACTTAGGCATAATACCTCCAGTGCTGAGCGCTGAGTGCTGAGTCCTGAGTTCCTGAAGAATTGCTAAGCATAGACAAATACTCAGCACTCAGCACTCAACGCTCAGCACCTCGTTAGTCACCCGTCGCCTCTTGACCTTTCATCTTTCGTGCAGCGTTTTGAACCGCTTCAACGATGTGCTGATAGCCCGTGCAACGGCACAGATTTCCTTCCAACCCATGTCGTATCTCGGCGTCTGTTGGATCAGGATTGCGATCCAGGATCTGTGCGGCAGCCATGATCATGCCGGGCGTGCAGTAGCCGCACTGCAGTCCGTGCTGTTCCCAGAATCCTTCCTGCACCGCGTGCAAATCGCCGTTCGCGGCCATGCCCTCGATAGTCGTTACGTCGGCGCCATCGGCTTGCACTGCGAACATCGTGCACGACTTGGCGGACTGCCCATCGACGATGACCGTGCAAGCGCCACAAATCGAAGTCTCACAGCCCACGTGGGTGCCGGTGAGTCCGAGACCATCTCTTAAGTAATGAACCAGCAAGACGCGGGGCTCGACCTCTGCGCTATGAGGCACGCCGTTCACGGTGATGTTTATTGATTTCTTCATTGAAGCACCTCGTTAGATTGTGTGCAGCGATTCAGGAATGATTTCGTTGATTCGGATCCGCTCAAGCCAGCTTGCTTCTTATACAACTGATTTTGCCGGGTTACAAGTCGGATCGAAGGCTGCGACCCTTGTCATCGGAAAAGAAGGCCGGTATCGTTCACGTATGATCGATTGGTCTTCGTGTTCTGCTGTCGAGCGGGACCGCGAGAAGGTAGTGGTTCATGGGTCTTCCGTAACACTCGTGTGCCGGTGATAGCACTATTCGAGGATCTCGAGGGCGGAGCCTCTCTCGATGATTTTCTGCTGTGGTTTCCCGGCGTTATGAGGGAACAACCTGAAGCGGTCCTTGAGCACACCATCCAAAGTCTAAGGCCCAACCGTCAAGCCGCTTAGGAATGACGGTGGACCGTAAATGAGACCAATCTACCGTTCGCTCATTGCATCCTCTGTAGCCTTCCATCATTGCGGCTGTACAACCCATTCATGCGGCAGCCAGCCTGAGTTGCGAAACGCAGTGTAGGCGGAGGCACCTACGACCGGACCGATTAGCACCTTAGTGGTTAAGGTTCTACTGTCCAAAACAATCACGTCCGTATTGTTTGGCACAGAGAAGACCCGTCCTGATGAGATCAAATGGCGAAGGCCATCGTCATCGATCGTCGTCGCGGCCCGGACAAGTTCCTCTAACGCCTTCTCATCAACCGCAACTGGAATCGCAGACGCGTCAGCTTTGAATAGTCTTGCTCGTGCTCCTGCGACCTGCGTGGGAGTTGAGTTGACGGCGGCTTGTATTCCTCCCCCGAACTGAACACCCATCGAAAAAATAGAACCAACGCAAGTGAAGCGAGCAGAATGCAGATTGGCCGGATGATAACCATTGGACTGACACGCGATTGTCCTTCTTTGTCGTTCATCGCTTTGTCTCACTTTATGGAATAACTGACAATGTAACGTTCACGGCCGCCATTTACCATGCGACGAAAGAGAGTTCACATACTTGATATGGAAAAAGAACAGAAGGTACTTAGCGACTGCGGCGCTCGTCCGCACCTTCCATAACAGCACACTACCTTGTGTTGCAAATTCAGCGGCCCGTGTATAATCCAGGCAGAATGAAACGCATCAAGCCACGGACTGACATACCACGGCTCTCGGAGCGCGAGAAAATAACAGAGGAAGAATCGATCCGGCGGATTAAAGAAGTTGAGCGTTGGCGTGAGAAGAAGCTCGAAGAGATGAGGAGGACCGGTCGTGTCCCTCGTTCAACGCGCGCGGATTGAGGCATATGTCCCGTTGAAATTGGATCCCCTTTACGAGGATGCCGTCGAATGGTTGGTGCTCGATTTCTGCTACTGCTTTGGCGGTTGCACGATTCTCAATGACGCTAGCGGGTATTATCTCGACCTTCACGGACGCGTACTGCCGGATCGAGTTAGCATTGTTTATACCGATACCCCGCTGAGCCTGCCAAGCCAACGCGGGCTGGTCGAATCATACGTCTCCGGGCTCGCGGATTTCCTGCAGTCCAAACTCATTCGAGAAGAAGCGATACTGATCACAGCTCATTCGGTCCTTCACCACGAATAGAAGCGTTTTATGTGAGTCTTCGGGAAGGGCAGCCGGGCTTGATCACCACAACTTCAGATTTCTCTTAACCGCAGGGAGTCCAAAGTAGCGCACCGCTCTAAGGTAATCGCGATCGATCTGATCGCGCAACGCGTCGATTGACTCGAACTTCTTTTCACCGCGCAGCCTGTGTAGTAAGCGGACTCGAATCTTCTCTCCATATAACTCGCGATCGAAGTCCATCACGTGCGTTTCGACCGTCCGCTCCGGCTCGCCTCCGAATGTCGGCCTGTTCCCGATGTTGGTAATCGAACGGCGCCAGGTTCCCTCAACAAGGGTTAGAGTAATGTAAACCCCATTGGCTGGAATCATCGTGTTGTGAGGCTTCAGGTTGGCAGTTGCGTATTTGAGCTGCGCTTTCCCTATCTTTCGGCCTTCGATCACGCGGCTTTCGATGCCGTAGGGGCGCCCAAGCATTCGGCGGGCCAGGTTCACGAGGCCTGCTTCCAGCAACCGGCGGATCATCGTTGAGCTTACGCGATGCCCGCGCAGGAGCACTTCGGGGACTTCCTCTGCAACACGGCCAAGACGCGTGGCGACGCGATTCAACAGCTCAAACCGTCCTTCGCGGTTGTGGCCGAACGCGAACCCCTGACCCAGGTAGGCTTCGCGAGCGTCCAGCCTGCCGAAGATGAATCTCAGCAGGAAGTCCTCGGCGGTCACTTGCGACAGCTCATGAGTGAAGCTGAGCACAACCGTTTGATCGATGCCCAGCCGCTCGATTCCTTCCATCTTCTGTTCGAAGGTCTGAAGCAACGGAGGCGCGGTTTGCGGATGCAGCACGGCGCGAGGGTGTGGGTCGAATGTAACCACCGTCGCGGGTACGCTGAGGGCACGAGCGCGCTCCATAACGCGGCGCATTATGAGCTGATGAGCGAGATGAAGCCCGTCGAACACCCCGAAGGTGAGCACAGTGGGCGCGCTGATCTCGCTGTCATCGATGTTACGGAATATCTTCATCTCGTCCGACAAGCTGCCAGCTTGTCGTTGGTCTCCAAACTAATCCAGCCTTCACACCCGGCTTTGATAAGTCTCGTCGCTAATATCAGTGCTTACCCTTCGGATCCTCGACAAGCTGGTAGCTTGCCGGACTCGCTAGTTCAACCGCCAACCCGTCATAAGCAATCTCCACCCTCTCAGGCAGATGCGCGCTGGTCTCAGCGTGCTTGATGTCGTGCGAGATGTGCGTCAGCAGCGCGCGGCGCGGCTCGAGCCTCTGAATGTACCCGAGCGCCTGCTCCAAACTCATGTGCGTAGGATGCTTCTTGAAACGCAACGCATCAATCACCAGCAGTTCCAATCCCATCAACCGGGCGCACGTCTCGTCCGAAATGAAGTTACAATCAGTCACATACGCAAAGCCACCGATTCGAAACGCAGTGACCGGTAATTGTCCGTGCATCACAGTCACGGGTTCGATGTTCAGGCCAGAAAGACTGAAGTCACTCTCGATGATGTGCGGCACAATTCGAGGAACACCGGGATAACTTGCTGGCTCGAACGCATATGAGAATATTCGCCTGAGTCCCTGCCAGGTCACTTCGCTCGCGTAAACCGGAATCGCGCCGTCGCGAAACATGATCGGGCGCGTATCATCCAGCCCAAAACAATGATCGGCGTGTGAGTGAGTGACTAGAATAGCAGCGAGGTGTTTGAGTCCGATGCGAAGCGCCTGCTGACGAAAGTCGGTCGATGGATCGATGAGAATGTTATGTCCCTGATGCTCGATCAATACGGAAGTGCGAAGCCGGTTGTCGCGCGGGTCATCCGACAAGCAGGTATCGCATTCGCATCCCACTGAGGGAACACCTACGGAGGTGCCCGTCCCGAGAAAGGTAATTTTCATCTCCTTCCCGAAACCGCTACGAACTGCATCCGCAGATCAGCCAGCATGTTTTCAAACAGGCTGTCCTCTTCTTCAGTCAGATTGCCGCGTGTTTTTGTTTGGAGTATGCCGAGCATGTCGAGCAGGTGGCGAGCCGCTTCTGTGTCGACGGGCAAGGGTTCTTCGCCGGGGGTCTGAATTAACCCGAGGTGCATCGCCGCTTCGACGCCAAGCATGTTCACAAGGCTGAGAAAGGAAGGCGCCGGGAGTCGAGCGGAATTGGGGCCTCTCGCCTGATTGTAGGCTTGCTCGGCCTGAGCCGCGGCAACCTGCTCCGCGGTCGGGCCTGAAGCCGCAGCTCGAGGTTCAGGCTCGCTGGCGACCGGAGGCTCAGGCTCAGGTTGCTTCTTCGCCGGCTCGCCGGGAAATGAAAGAACGTTGTTCGCTGCCGGTTCGCGGGATTGAGTTGGGGGTTCAGGTTCCACTTCAAGTTCCGCAGCTACGGTTTCGACTTCTGATTCGGCGGATTCACGCGGGCTCCCGTCGGGATTGTACTTTCTTCGGTCGGTTACCTTGAAACCTGTGTCTTCTCGTTCGGCCATATCGATTCACCCAGGAAAGAGATTTCAGCATCTTGAGAACAGTTATGCTAACACCGGAGGCGGATAAGAGCGAAGGGCGAAGATAGTGGTCGGTGGTCGGTGGTCAGTGGTCGGGTGGCCGGTTCAGTTGACTCCTGCGTGAGCACTAACCACCTCCCACCGTCCACCGGCCACCGTCCACCGGCCACCGTCCACCGTCCACCGGCCACTGACCACCGATCACTGACCACCGGCCTCCGACCTTTGCTCTTTGTCCGTTCATCTTGTAGATTCGGTCGGTGAGCGAATCTTCCGCAGCACTCCAAGGTGAAAAGTTTGCCGAGCTTGTGCAGTTGATCGCACGGCTGCGCGCGCCGGGCGGTTGCCCGTGGGACCGCGAGCAGACTCACGAAAGCCTCAAGCCGATGATGCTCGAAGAAGCCTACGAAGTGGTGGAAGCCATCGACGAAGGCGACGACGAGGAGTTGATCGGGGAGCTTGGCGACCTGTTGCTTCAAGTCGTCTTTCACAGTCAGATCGCCGACGAGGAAAGCCGCTTCACTATCGGGGAAGTTATCGAGCGCATCTCGACAAAGATGATCCGCCGGCATCCTCATGTCTTCGGCGAGGACACAGCGCAGACTTCCGATGAAGTGCTGCGCAACTGGGAAGCGATTAAAGAGGCGGAGCTTCAGGAAAAAGGAAAGAAGGACGACGACGGCTCGATGCTCGACAGCGTTTCGACCAGGTTGCCGGCCGTTATGGAAGCCTTTCAGATGACGACCAAGGTCTCGCGAGTCGACTTCGACTGGCCTGACGTTCCCTCGGTGCTCGAGAAACTTGATGAGGAAGTGGAAGAGTTGAAGGAAGCAGTCGCTAGCGAGCAGCCGAACCATCAAGAGATCGCGGGCGAAGTTGGTGACTTGCTTTTTGTCGCGGTGAATGTCGCTCGCTTGCTGGGCGTCGATCCCGAAAGCGCATTGAAGACCTCGAATCGAAAATTCAGGCGAAGGTTCAGGTACATCGAAGATCGGTTGCGTGAGCAAGGTCGGAAGCCTGCTGACTCGGATCACATTGAGATGGATGCGATGTGGGATGAAGCGAAGCTGAAAGAGAAACAGGCTGTTGGCGCGGATGAATGACCGCGACTCGCAGTTATCCTTAAGATGAAGACCCGCGGCGTTGCTTCTCAACCTCGCATACGGTATAAAGCGTCGTCCACTTTCACAAGCAACACAAAGGAGATGACAGGTCGTGCCTGCGTTGAAGGAGCTATTCGACCTCTCGGGCAAAGTAGCGCTGGTAACCGGCGGCTCGCGCGGACTCGGTAAGGAAATGGCCGAGGGCCTAGCGGAAGCAGGCGCGTCGTTGATGCTCCTGGCCAGACGAGAGCAGTGGCTGACGCCCACGGTCGATGAGTTTCGAGCGCGTGACTTTGCTTGCATAGGCGGGCTGTGCGACGTTGCAAACGTGCAGGATGTTCAGGCCGCAGTCGATCAAACTGTCGCGGCTTACGGCCAGATCGACATTCTGGTCAACAACGCAGGCGTAACCTGGGCGGAACCCATCGAAGAGCATGCGATCGAAAAGTGGAATATGGTTCTCCAGACCAATCTGACCGGCGCGTTCCTATTTTCTCAACGCGTTGGTCGAGAGATGCTCAGGCGCCGAAGCGGCAACATCATCAATGTAGCTTCGGTGGCCGGGCTCCGAGGCTCGATGGAAAACGGCCAGCACATCGTGGGATACGTCGCGGCAAAGGGTGGCTTGATAGCGATGACCCGCGAGTTCGCGGCGAAGTGGGCCCGCCGGGGCGTTCGCGTTAACGCGATAGCGCCCGGGTTCTTCCCCTCGCGAATGACTGAGAAACTTCTCGCCGTGGCCCAACCCGGGATAGAAGCCGGCGTGCCAATGGGACGCGTTGGGGCCGAAGGCGAGCTTAAAGGTGTAGCAGTCTTTCTTGCATCGCCGGCGTCAGGCTACATTACCGGTCATACGGTGGTAGTCGACGGCGGCGGAACTATCGCTTAGCAGCATCGAGCGAGTCTCTGTAACCTAAACCCCTCAGGAGGCAGAAAATGCTATCGTTGCTAGCTATGTTGATGTCGCTTGGAGCTCTGATTTGCTTCATCATTGTGTTGGTCAAGATGTTTCAAACCGCGGGTGCGCTTCAGGGGATTCTCGGTTTGATCTGCGGGCTCTGGTGCTTCATTTGGGGCTGGATGAACGCAGGCAAACTGGGAATCAAGAACCTGATGATGATCTGGACAGTCTTAATTATCCTCTGCATCGTTCTCAACATCGCGGGTGGTGGCTTCAACTACAGCTTCGGGACGAAATAAGCTCGAGCTGTCTCGATCCAGATAACAGCGCAGTTCAATGATGCCGGCCCAACTCACGATGCTGGCATCTCGGCCTTGGCTGTCTTCAAAGCGAATATGAAAAGGGCTCGGCACATCTTTGCGGCGTCGCTTGTTCTGCTTTGCGTAGTCACCGCGACAGCGCAGGACTCGCAGCGCTCTTTGTTGGCGGGTGTGGGAAAGGCCAACATCACGCCTCCCATCGGAACTCCACTTGCCGGATACGGAGCGCGTCGCGGCGCTCCGTCGACCGGCGTACACGATCCAACCGAAGCGCGTGCGCTTATCCTCGACAACGGGATCGAGAGAATCGTCTTCGTAAGCGTCGATCATCTCGGGTTTGATCACGGCATGGTCGAGCGCATTCGGGCAATCGCCTCTGAAGCCACTCACATTCTGCCCGATCACATCTTCGTAATGTCGTCGCATACCCACTCGGGCGGCGGATCTTATATGGAGATGCTGCCGATCCTTGCGAACGTGCTCGCCGGGAAATTCGATCCGAAAATCCGCGCGCTCTACGAGGAGAAGACCGCCGATGCAATCATTGCCGCCAACAAAACTCTGAAGCCCGTTCGCATCGCGTTCGGATCGGGCGAAGCTCGCGGCATCTCGCGTTTCCGCTCGACGTGGCCGCCCGACGGCCCGGTCGATCCGGAAGTCGGCGTGATTCGGATTGACTCGGTCGCAACCGGAAAGCCGATGGCTGTGCTGATGAACTTTGCCGCGCATCCGACGGTGCTGGGTCCCGAGAACCTGACTTATTCCGCCGACTTCGTGGGCTACGCCAGGGATACCCTCGAGCGTATGATAGGCGGCGACGTGATGGCGGTGTTCGCCAACGGCGCGCAAGGCACAATAGCGCCGCGTGCGTTTTTGGGCGCTGACGCCTGGCAGCGAGCTGAAAATGTTGGCGCGATTCTGGCGGCTGAAGTGTTCAAAGTCACAATGATGATCAAGCCGCAGGATTCGGTAGATATCAAGCTCGTTCGCGCGGTTCTCGCGCTCAAGCTCGTGCCGACGTCGGCATTTCCGCCGGGGATGAGTTACCCGCCATCCTACGATTCAGAGATCAACGCGATTTCCTTTGACAACCGCTTCGCTTTCGTTGCGATACCGGGTGAGCTCGGCAGCATCTTGAATTTTCAGGTCAAGGAACGCGGCAAGCTGCTTGGATTTGAGAAGACGTTCCTGCTGGGTCTGACGAATGACGCGCTGGGCTACATCATCACCGAGGACGAGTATCGTCATAAGACGTATGAGTCAAGCATCTCGCTCTTTGGCCCGACCTTCGGCAGCTTTATCGCGAACGAATCCTTTCAGCTTCTGGAGAAGCTTCGGCCAATCGAGAAGAAGAAGCCGTAGCAGCACTGCATCTCTCACCTGCTCTTCAGGCTCAATACCACCAACGGAGTTGGTGAAATCGACAAACTGAAGTTTGTCGGACATCCCGTCGTCGATTTTCCAGACCAACGCTCTTTCGCCCGCGTCCAAGTCAATAAGCTCTCTCCAATTATCAACCTCAAACTCGTCCTCGCGATTGAATGGCGTAGCATTGCCTGGATGAGCCACCAGACCGAATAGGAGATGCTGAGATGAGAAAAGTCCTGATGCTGTTAGTTCTGTTGTTCGCGGTTGGCGTCGGCGTCTTTGCACCGACACAAGCCCAGGTGTCGGACCGTCGCAGTCCCTGCGTTCGCAGATGCCGCGAGGAATTCAGAGAAGCCCAACAACGTTGTCGCAACCTTCCACCTCAGGAACAACGCGAGTGCGAGCGGAGGGCGAGAGAGCGTCTCGAAGCTTGCATGCGAAATTGCCGATAAACTTGATAGCGAGGAACACCGGCAGCAAAGCCTTTGTTGCCTGGTGTTCCTCCGCCCTGGTACTCTGGCTCGCACTCTTCACCCGACGGACTCCTTCGCCACTCGTAGATCCTTCCCCCCAAAAATTGACCGGCAAAGAATGCCCCGATTAGCACTGGGAAAGCCACACATCGCCAGCCAAGCAGCCTCTCTGGGTAATCAAGCCTGGGCAAGCCACCCTTCCGTACTATCATTCCTATCTGTAGGTTGAAGAAGAAGACGATTATCGCTACAGTCCAGATTTCCACGCATCAACACCGTGGCGATGATTCATCGTCTGAACTTTCGAATTAACCGGTTCGTAACTTAGAGCGAACCATAAGACGAAACCGAGCTGAAGGGAGAATCAACCTATGTTCACATTGTTTGGAGTTGCCGCAATAATACTCGACATATTCGCGCTCACAGACGTGATGAAATCAAACCGCGACACGACCACCAAGATTGTGTTGATGGCCTTGATCCTGCTGTTTCCGATCTTCGCAGCCGGGATCTACCTGCTGGTGTTCCGCGACAAAGGCTTTTGAGATTTACCAGCGCGGCCACGCTTTCCAGGAAAGCATCGGCTCCAGCGATGGCCATCTGAGGTTGTCCTGACTCCCCGCCACACTTCCCAACACACAGTATGATCCGCCAAGCTGGTTTGACCTGGTACAAACCTTCGTGCTACTTTATGCGTCTAGGATATGAATATGCGCATAAAAGATGCTATGAGTGCATAAAATGTCGAATAAGGCTCGCCATCAAGAGATACTCGATGTAATCAGCGCCAAGCGGGTAGCTACACAGCAGGAGCTGGCCGCGCACCTCTCGAAGCGCGGATTTGCGGCGACGCAGTCGGGAGTCTCACGCGATATTGTCAAGCTCGGGCTCACGAAGGTTGACGGCTATTACGTAGCGCCGGAAGCCGCAGTGAAGGCCGGCGGTCCGTTGACCTCCATCGACACCGCCGGCGACAACATTATCGTCGTGCGCACGGAAGTGGGGCTCGCCCAACCGGCGGCGCTTACAATTGACCGCGCTGCCATCGCCGAAATCATCGGGACCGTCGCCGGCGACGATACGATTCTTGTCGCAGTCAAAAACGGCGCCGCTCAACGACTGGCGATCAGGAAGATTGTCGGCCTGTTCACGGCGGCGCGTTCGCGGTCACGCGGAGCGAACAAGCTCGCGGTCAACTCGCGGGCGGCTATTCTTAGGCCGCGCTTTTGACGGGAGAACTTCCGGGGAAACAACAGATGCAAACTGGATCAGAAAAAATAGATAAGGTCGTGCTCGCGTATTCGGGAGGGCTCGATACTTCGGTCATCCTCAGGTGGTTGAAGGAGACTTACAACTGCGAAGTGGTCTGCTTTGCGGCGGACGTCGGCCAAGCCGAAGAACTCGGCGGGCTCGAAGAAAAGGCTTTCGCAACAGGCGCCTCGAAGCTCTATGTCGAGGACCTGCGTGAAGAGTTCGTCCGCGATTTTGTGTTTACTGCGCTCAAAGCCAACGCGGTGTACGAAGGCGTATATCTGATGGGAACATCGCTTGCGCGGCCGTTGATCGCGAAGAGGCATATCGAGATCGCGCACAAGGAAGGCGCGCGCGCGGTTTCGCACGGAGCGACCGGGAAGGGAAACGATCAGGTTCGGTTCGAGCTGACTTACTACGCGCTCGATCCCCACATTCGAGTGATCGCTCCCTGGCGCGAATGGCCGTTCAAGTCGCGCTCGGATCTGATCGCTTATGCCGAGCAGCACAAGATTCCGATCACTGCGACAAAAGAAAAGCCTTACTCGATGGATCGCAACCTGATGCACATAAGTTACGAGGGTGGGATTCTCGAAGACCCGTGGGCGGAGCCGCCAAAGGAGATTTTTATTCTCACTTGCGCGCCGGAAGACGCGCCCGATAAGCCGGCTTATGTCGAGATCGAATTTGAATCGGGAGTGCCGGCCGCGGTAGATGGCGAGACGCTTTCGCCTGCTTCGCTTCTGGATCGCCTGAATCAAATCGGAGGAGAGCACGGAATCGGGCGGGTAGATCTTGTCGAGAACAGGTTCGTTGGAATGAAATCGCGAGGCGTGTATGAGACGCCAGGCGTGACGATCCTTCATTCAGCTCATCGCGCGGTCGAGTCGCTAACATTGGATCGCGAGGTTGCGCACTTGAAAGACTCGCTCAACGCGCGAGTGGCGGAGATGATTTACTACGGCTTCTGGTATACGCCGGAGTTTGAGGCGATACGCGCGTTGATTGACCAGAGTCAGAAGAATGTCAACGGCACCGCCCGGCTGAAGCTCTACAAGGGAAACAGCATGGTCGTGGGACGGCGCTCGCCTTGTTCGTTGTATTCGGAGGAGTTCGCTACATTCGAGTATGACACGGTGTACAACCAGCGCGACGCGGAAGGCTTCATAAAACTCAACGCGTTAAGATTGAGAATGAGAAAGATGGCCGAAGAGAAAAGAATCGAGAACTGAAGATAGACGATAGAGGATAGAAGCATGATGCAAAGTATTGCCGAACCAGTTTCGCCGGCGGTGGAACAGCCCGCTCGGGAGCTGCGCCTTGTCCGCGTTGACAAGATCGCTTCGTCAACCGTGAATCTCAATCTCAATCACGAGATCGAGATAACCACTAACTGCGAGGCGCGAGCCGGCAACGTAGTAGTCGTGCGCACCCTCACCGATAACGCGACCTACAACACGCTCGAGTTGGTGACCGGGCGCATGGCCAAGATAAACCCAGGCGACGTGATCGCCGGAGTGCTCGGGTATCGCCGGGCGCTCAAAGGGTTTGTTGGTGACGTGCCGGAAGCCGTCAATTCAAAAGACCGGTTGCATCTGCTGAACCTTGGCGGACTCATTGGAAAATGCGTCGGGCATCATCACAGCCTCAGCAGCGCCATTGAAGTCGAGGTACTCGGTATGCCGGTCGTCAAGGGTCAGATCCTGAACATTGCCGAGGGCGCGGTGGCGCCTCGAGAGACGCTCGACGTTGCGACTCCACTTGTGCTTGTCGCGGGCACTTGCATGAACTCGGGAAAGACGTACGCCGCTACCGAAATAATCAAGCATCTTACTCGCGCGGGTCATCGCGTCGCCGGCGCCAAGCTCGCGGGAGTGGCCTGCCTTCGCGATACTCTTAATATGAAAGACCACGGAGCGATCAAGACGTTGAGCTTTCTCGACTGCGGACTGCCTTCTACGGTGGGTGTCGAGGATCTCGCGCCGATCGCGAAAGGCATCATCTCGAAGCTGTCGGAGATGCAACCCGACTGCATTGTGATCGAGTTGGGCGATGGAATACTCGGCGGGTACGGCGTGAACACTATCTTCGAAGATAAAGAGTTGATGAAAGCGGCGGCTGCACTGGTGTTCTGTGCGAACGACTTCGTAGGCGCGTGGGGTGGGCGTGAATTGCTGGCCAGCCAAGGCGTAAAGATCGACGTAGTCTCAGGTCCGGTATCCGATTCGCAAATGGGGATGGACTATGTGAAACGCGAGCTCGGGCTTGATGCGGCGAACGCGGTGAACGGCGGCGAGCAGCTGGGGAGCTTGATTCAGGCGAAAGTAGCAGGGTGGATTAAAGACTCCGCTTAATGCACGAGCATGAGCTTTGCGTACTTTGCGTCTTTGCGTTGAGAATTCCTAGGACCGCTAAGAATTTCATCGCAAAGACGCAAAGGACCGCAAAGCACGCAAAGGTATGAAAGGAAAAACTGATTGATCAAAGCAGGCATACTTGGTGGGTCAGGTTACGGTGGAAGCGAACTGCTTCGCATTCTGCTGTTTCATTCGAAAGTCGAGCTCGCGCTCGTCACCGCCAACGAGCACGCCGGCAAGCGAGTCGATTCTGTTCATCCGAATCTTGCGAAGCTGACCGATCTCAAATTTGAATCGATGCATGACCCGAGTACGCTCGAAGGCCTCGACTGCGTTTTTCTTGCTCTGCCTCACGGCCAGGCGATGGGCGTCGTCCCATCGTTGCCTCGCTCGGTGAAAGTGATAGATCTCTCGGGCGACTTCAGATTGAACGACGTCGATGCGTTCAAGAAGTTCTACGGGAGCGAGCACTCGGCGATGGAAGCACAGCGCGAGTTTGTGTACGGATTGACCGAGGTGAATCGCAGTCAGATCAAAGAGGCGACGCACATCGCTAATCCGGGCTGCTTTGCCAGCGCTCTCGAATTGGGACTCTTCCCGCTGGTCGCCTCTGGCCTGGTCAAAGGCAAAGTAATCGCGGACCTGAAGACCGGGTCGTCGGGCTCGGGAGCAAAGCCGGCCGTCAACACTCATCATCCGAAACGTGCGAACAGCTTTTACGCTTACAAGATGTTCGAACACCAGCACCAACCCGAAGTCGAACAGTTGCTCTCTTCCGTCAACCCGAAGTGGTCATCTGAGAACTCGCTGGTGTTCCAGGTTCACTCGATCCCGGTAGTGCGAGGAATCTTTGCATCGATCTACATTACGGCGACGAGACAGATGACGCGTGACGAAATCGGCGGCGTCTTTCGAGAGTTCTACGGCGCCGAGTTCTTCATCAGGTTGGTGGAGCGCTCGCCTGACATTAACTGGGTGAAGAACACAAACTTTGTAGACATAGGATGGGCGGCGAGCGGCGACACAGTGATCGTGTTCGTCGCGCTCGACAATCTGGTCAAGGGCGCTGCGGGTCAGGCGGTGCAGAATATGAATTTGATGTTTGGGTTCGAGGAGCGCGAAGGATTAGTGTTGCCCGGTAGCAATCCGTAGCCTTGTTAGCGGCAGATGATTCACCGCTGATCTTCACTGCCCTCGGTTCGCTGATTGCCGCCGATCTGCGAAAATCAGCGTTACGCCAGTCAGCGCAAATCAGCGGTTAATCTGACTCGCCCACTGAGTTCCAGCACTTCAGAGGAGGTAATGATCATGACCAACGTGAAACCGATACCGGACAACTCCTCGGTGGTGATTCCAATGCTGGTATGCCGCGACCCGGGGACTGAAATCGACTTCTGCAGGACCACGTTTGAGGCTGTAGAGCTGGGGCGCAGGCCCGGGCCGGATGGGAACGTCGCTCATGCGTTGCTGACGATCAGCGGCGAGATGATCATCATCGAAGCCGAGTGGCCCACGCTTGCGAGCCGTGCGCCGCAGCCGGACGCCAGCTCACCGGTGGTGATGTTCGTCTACGTTGAGGATGTCGACAAAACGGTTGAGCGCGCAGTCGCGGCTGGTGCGACGATCCTGCTACCGGTGAAGAACCAGTTTTGGGGCGATCGCACCGGACGAATCATGGATCCATCGGGCCACGTGTGGACGATCTCGAGTCGAGTCGAGGAAACTGTGGAAGAGCAGAGGGCAGAGCGATGGTCTGACATCGTCAAGAGTTGATGTGATCGGGCAGCCAATGCTCGTTGGCTTGACCCAGAGTATGACCAAAAGTCACACTGAGACTATGAGTGTTTCAAAGGTAACTATCTCGATAGACGAATCTCTTCTGAAGCGGGTCGATAGGTTGGTGAAGGCTCGCGTGTTTCCCAACAGAAGCAATGTCATTCAGGAAGCGCTAGAGGAGAAGATTACGCGCATAGACAGCACGCGCCTGGCGCGAGAGTGTGCGAAGCTTCACCCGGCCGAGGAACAGGCTCTTGCTGACGAAGGCATCGCGGGGGAGGCCGCACTATGGCCCGAATATTGAGAGGTGATGTTGTATGGGCCCAACTCGATCCGACAAAAGGGAATGAGCAGGCAGGTCGCCGGCCGGTGTTGGTGCTGAGTCAGGACGTATTCAACGAGCGCTCCGGGACAGTGATCGCGGTGGCGATTACCAGCAGCGAACCGAAAGCACACTTTCCGTTAACGATAGAGTTGACGTCTCCGAAGATGCCCAAGCGTTCCTGGGTGAAGATTGGCCAGGTCCGCACGTTGTCGGTGCTTCGCCTGGGTAAGCGCATAGGCCGTGCGTCATCAGAAGAGATCGCTCTGGTGATCGAAGGCCTCAACGAAATCGTCGGAGGATAATGCTTTCTGTACTACAGCTGAGCGAGCGATGCGTGTAACGAGCAGTTGTACACTGCGCGTAAATCGGTGATGGTGTATGGGGCTGTCTGGAGGTAGCTATGGTCATTGAAAAGCTAGAAGATCTCATGAAACCGGTCTTAGCTCTCAGCGATGATGTTGACCGAGCGGAAAGGGAAGTGGTTGCTAACAAGGATTCTTATTCGCGGCGCAACCATATTCGGGCGCTGTTCGCCATGATTGAAGGCACAATCTACATACTTAAACAGACTGTCCTCATCGCAGCGTCATCCGGACCCGGCCCATTATCGACAGACGAGCTCGCGTTACTTCAGGAAAGAAATTTTTTTCTGGATGAGAAGGGCACCCCTAAATCGAAAAACAATTTTCTTAGGACGGCAGCCAATCTGCGCTTCACGAGGAGTTGTCTTAAGAAAGCATTCGGGTACTCGCTTGATCTGAGTGACACTCCCGACAATTGGAACGAGTTCGAGAAGGCTATTGGCGTACGGAACAGGATAACTCATCCGAAAGGGCTTCAAGATTTCGATGTTTCAGAGGAAGAGTCAGAGCTGGCCGCGAGAGTTGCCCACTGGTTCGACGACTTCGTAATTGATTGGTTCAAGCAAACCTTATCCACCCATCTAGTTGATAAGAGCGAGGAAGCACCAGCCAAATCTAAGAGCGACGACTACACTATGTAGCAATCGACGCTTTCCCAACAATCGCTCTCGACTTTGCGCCAGGAGAAATCGATTTGACTACACAACCACAACGCGAAAACCTGATCGACATCGAAGAGCAATATCAGGTCGCGACTTATAAGAAGTTTCCGTTTGTAATAGAACGTGGCGAAGACGTTTGGGTTTACACGTCGGAAGGTGAGCGGTATCTCGATCTCTACGGCGGGCATGCCGTTGTGTCGACCGGACATTCGCATCCTCGCATCGTGCAGGCCATCACTGATCAGGCTTCGCGCTTGATCTTCTATTCGAATCTTGTCTTCAACGACGCGCGCGCTCGGGCCGCCAGAAAACTGGTTGAGATTGCGCCGCCGGATCTTTCGAAAGCCTTCTTCGTCAACTCGGGAACCGAGGCCAATGAGAACGCGATGAAGATTGCTCGGATGCTGACGGGCCGGAAGAAGATCATCTCTTTTGAAGGCGGGTTTCACGGACGCACGCCGGGATCGGTCTCGGCCACAGGGCTGGCCAAGTATCGAGAGAACGTCTCGCCTCTTCTCGAAGGTCACGTGTTCGCCGAGTTCGGCAATATTGATTCGGTGAACTCATTGCTTGATGAAGAAACGGCGGCAGTCATCCTCGAACCGATTCAATCCATGGGCGGCGTGCGAATGGCCGAGCCGGAGTTCTATCAGAGACTGCGAGAGCGGTGTGATGAAACTAACGCGATGCTGATCTACGACGAAGTTCAAACCGGAATGGGGCGGACCGGTGAGTTCTTTTTCGCGGGGCAATTCGGCGTCGTGCCGGATATGGTCGCGCTCGCGAAAGGCATCGCCAGCGGAGTGCCGATGGGCGCGGTGCTGATGACCGGCGCGATTGCCGGTGAGATAAAGACGGGCGATCTGGGAACGACTTTCGGTGGAGGACCTCTGGCGTGCGCGGCGCTCGAGGCTACGGTTGAAGTTATTCGCGATGAAGGGCTGCTCGAGAACGTTCGCGAGAACTCCGAATACCTGTTTCGAGAGATGAGGAAGATGTTGCTGGTTGAGGGAGTGCGAGGGCTCGGCTACCTGGTCGGAATAAAGTTCGCGGGCGGGAGCGCAAAGCCCGTGCAGCAGTGGCTGCTCGATCGGAAGATCATCACCGGGCTCTCGGATGATCCGAGTGTGTTGAGGCTGTTGCCCCCGCTGACGCTCAAGCGAGCGGAGATTGATTTGTTTTTGGATGAGCTGGGTACCATCGCGCTCGGATAATTCTTTGCCTTAGGAATTCTCAACGCAAAGACGCAAAGGACCGCAAAGAACGCAAAGGACGGCAAAGAGACTTGAAAGCCGAATGAACATAAGAGGCAGAGACTTTCTTAGCACCGCGGATTTCACCGGCGATGAACTGACGTCGCTTGTCGACCTGGCCGCGCAGATCAAAGCGGGCGACTATCGAGAGCGACCGCTTCAAGGTAAGAGCGTCGCGTTGGTGTTTTTCAATCCTTCTCTTCGAACACGAGCCTCGATGGAGATTGCGATCTTCGATCTTGGCGGCAATCCGGTCACGCTCGATGTCGGCAAAGGTACCTGGAGTCTGGAGCATCGCGAGCACATCGTGATGGATGGCGATAAGACCGAGCACATCAAGGAAGCCGCGCGAGTGCTGTCGCGCTACGTTGCGGCGATCGGCGTGCGAGCGTTTCCGGAGATGAAGAACTACGAAGAGGAGATGAACGATAGTGTCGTTCGAGGCTTTGCGGAATACAGCGATGCGCCCGTCTTCAATCTCGAATCTTCAAGGCACCATCCTTTTCAAGCGTTGGCCGACGCGATGACGATTAGAGAGAAGCTCGGAGCGTTCTCACATCAGAGAGTAGTTCTGTCGTGGGCTTATCATCCCAAGCCGTTGCCGATGGCTGTTCCTAATTCATTTGCCTTGATCGCGGCGCAGATGGGGCTCGATCTGACGATTGCTTGTCCGCCTGAATATGATCTCGGCGAAGAAACCATGGCGGAGATCCAGGCCGGCGCGAGTTCAAGCGGCGGTGTTGTTCGTGTTTCGCGTGACCAGCGGGAAGCCAGTCGAGGGGCGCGGATCATCTATGCAAAGAGCTGGGGCGCAAAGCAGTTTTACGGGCGCGGGGAAGAGGACGGCGACCTTAGACAGCAGTACAAACACTGGCGCGTGGACGAAGAGATCATGCGAGCGACGGACAATGGCTGGTTCATGCATTGCCTGCCCGTGCGCCGTAACGTCGTTGTGACGGATGGCGTATTGGATGGTCCGCAAAACGCGGCAATTGATGAGGCTGAGAATCGCTTGCACGTGCAGAAGGCGGTGCTTGCGTCGGTAATTTAGCTCAGTCTTCTTTGCGAGCTTTGCGGTCCTTTGCGTCTTTGCGTTGAGAATTCCTGACGCCGCTGAGAATTCCTTACGCAAAGACGCAAAGGACCGCGAAGCTCGCAAAGAAGAATCAACCCTGAACCGAGCATTCAATGATCAACGAACGACTCGACCTACTCCGAGAAGCGCTTCCTTACATCCAGCGTTTCAAGAACAAGACCTTTGTAGTTAAGCTCTCGGGCAAAGTCACCGAAGACCAGGAGCAGCTCAACTCGCTGGCTGAAGAGATCACGTTGCTTCAGCAGGTAGGCATTCACATCGCCGTCATTCACGGCGGAGGCAAACAGCTCACGACAATCGCCGAACGCCTGGGCATCGAGCAACGAATCGTCAACGGGCGGCGCGTCACCAGCACCGAGACGCTCGAAGTCGCAAAGATGGTGTTCGCGGGACAGATCAACCTGGACATCCTGTCCGCGTTGCGGCGCTCGGGTTGCGAAACAGTTGGGCTGTCGGGAATCGATGGGAACATCATTCACGCCCGGCGGCGCGAAATTCAAAACGTGATGAACCAGGAGACCGGTGAAGTCGAGACGATTGATTTTGGTCACGTCGGCGACATCGTCCAGATCAACGTGAGCCTGCTCCGATTGTTGCTCGAGAACGGCTACGTACCGGTGATTTCGTCGCTCGGCGCGGATGAGCAAGGTAACATCTACAACATCAATGCTGATACGATCGCTGTTGAAATCGCAGTCAAGCTCCAGGCTGAAAAATTGATCTTGCTTACTGACGTCGACGGGATCCTGCGCGATCGTGATGACCAGTCGTCGCGAATATCGAACCTGACTGCCGAGGAAGCTGACCGCCTCGTGCAAGATAGGGTCGTATCTGCAGGAATGCTTCCGAAGATCGCCGCAATCGCCCATCTGATTCGCCGCGGCGTGAGCAGCGCGCACATCATCAACGGTTCCAGGCGCAACGCGCTGCTGAACGAGGTCTTCACCGACGAAGGCGCGGGCACGATGATTTCCTTAGGTGAGTCGCTTTAACGCAAAGTCGCAAGGGGTGAATCCTGTTTTAACGCAAAGTCGCAAGGACGCAAGGACGCAAGGACTTTTTCTTTTCTTCTTCCGTATTGCGACTTTGCGACTTTGCGTCCCTGCGTTAAGAGGTGTTGGTTCGTTTACTGGGTCTTTACCCGAATGATGAGACCGGGAAAGATCTCTGCAACAAAGAGGTCCCCGGTTGTTGGATCCTGCGCCAGGCTGGTTGGCGAAATCAGATTGTCAACGAGCACTGCGCGCGAGCCTCCGACGGCGTCGAACCGCGACAGCCGGCCGGGTCCGTTAGCCAGCATGTCCGCGCTGAATTCGAGCGTGAAGAACTGATCCTGCCCGCTCGCGGTCTTTGAGGGCAGAACGTCAATGGCGGACGACAGGCCCGAAATAAACGGCTCGTCGGCTCCATTGACCAGCCGTATCTTTCGCACTTCGGATGCGCCCGCGGGAAATGGAAAGCCGGTCAGGAATGTCACCAGCAAGCTCTTGCCAATCAGCCGAACGTTGTCAGGCACGGCATCGAAAAACGGCGGGCCGAAGGGCAAAGGATTTCGCTTCGCCGCAAAAGTAACGAAGCTGCGCGTCGCGCCGGTATCACTGTCGACTTCCCACACCAGGTTCAGGCTTGCGTCAACAACGTAGAGAGTGCTTCCCCTGCGTGCTATCCCGAACGGATCCGAGGAGCGCACGTTAGTAGAAAGGCCTGGCGAGGGCTCTTCAATGAAGTTGCGGAAGTTTGTCACCACCTCGATAAGCAATTCATTGCCGGCGCCATCCGAAAGCTTCTTGAACCCCAACGACATCTGGTCAGCAGCAGCGATCGTGAAACCCTGCGTGGTCTCTTCAGCTAGCGGGCTCAGCCGGATCGCGAGCACGGAGCTCAAGAATGGAGACGACGGGGTCGGATTTGGCAGTTCAGTGCCGGGCACCGGTCCATTCATTGTTCCATCGCCCGCACCGATAACTACGTACAGAGTGCGCCCGCGCATCTCCAGACCCGAAGGTCCCGAAGGATCGCCCTCGGGAGGAGCAAACCCGGACGGCAGTCCGTCTACCAGCGTCCGACGATTGCCGGTTGCCGGATTAATGATGGACACTCGTCCGGTGTTGGGACCGTTGCCTGCCTCTGCCACAAGCAGATTGCCTTTCAGGCTGATGATCATTTTGGTTGGGGCTCTCAGCCCGGCTGTTAGCACTGAAGTGGTCGCGGATTGGGCGCCGGCATCGATGCTCGTGAATGCGAGAGGCAGGGCCGCTGCGAGTGTATAAAGTGGAAACCTCTTATTGGTCATACCGTCTCCTTTTCTGTTATGTCGTCTGAATTGAGATCAAGCTGTGCAGTCGCGGCTGCGTCTGACGAGCGGTGCTCATAAGACTCATAAGGTCTACTGCGCGGGCTCAGCGTGTGGAACGGCTCGAAGGTACTCGTAGATCGCCTCGAGATCATCGTCCGTCAGCTTCGAAAGAGCCGGCCACGGCATCACCTGGAGGAACGGTCCGAACTGAGGATGCCGGTCCTGGTCAAAGCCGGTTCGTATCATTTGTTTGAATTGATCGAGCGTCAGCCCGGCGGGCAGACCTTTGGAATCGGGTGTGATATTAGCCGAGGTGAACGGGCCGAAATGCTCGCCCCCTGCAAGATAGTTGGCAGCATTGATCTTCTCAGGCTGACCTGAGAACGGATCGCCGCCCGCCGCGAACGCGGGGGAGGTGTGGCAGTCCACACACATCGTGTTGACGAGGTAACTGCCTTCGCCGACCAGAACCTTGTCTTTGCCAGTGAGGTTCAGGGCGACAGGCGCGATGGCAAGACCCCGTTTCCAAATCTTGCTCGGGAGCTTGTCGTCTGTCTGTTGTTGAGCTGCGACGCTCGCGATGCCGAACTGGAATGCGCAGAAGATTGCGCCGGCGATTGCGACTGCGATCATTAGCGTTCTTTTCATGGTGATGGTTCTCCTTTCGTGTCTCGATAATTAAATTCGTTCTCGATTTCTGTCCTCGCACCATATGGCGAGAACCGATGGGAAATCCCATCACGCACACGAAAAATATTTCCTCCGCGTCCTCAGCGTCCTCGCGGTTGATCTTTCCCACTGACTAAAGAAAACCGCTGAGGACGCCGAGGACCAGCGCATCTACCCAAAGACGCATTTTGTGCTGTGACGCGAACCGAGCGTGGTATATAATCCGCGCGTTTGAGCTGGCTTCTTCAGTCGACTAAACGAGCATTCGGCCGTGACACTCTCACAAAATCAAGTTACTCAACTATTGCTGGATTGGGGCAACGGCGACAAAGCGGCGTTGGATAAGCTGGTGCCCGTGGTGTACCAGGAGCTCCGCCGGTTAGCCGCCTATTACATGCGCCGAGAGCGGCCGGGCCATACCCTTCAAACCTCGGCGCTGGTGAATGAAGCTTATATGCGGCTGGTTGATTACAGTCAGATGCGTTGGCAGAGCCGGGCACACTTCTTCGCGGTTGCGGCGCAGGCCATGCGCCGAATACTGGTGGAGCATGCTCGAAAGCGACACTTCGCCAAGCGCGGTGGGGGAGCGGTCAAGGTTTCGTTAGACGAAGCGGCAATAGTCTCTCAAGAGCAGGCGGCCGACCTCGTAGCGCTTGACGACGCGCTTACGAGCCTGGAAGCGATGGATGAGCGGAAGGCGCGAATCGTTGAGCTGCGGTACATCGGCGGGCTGAACATAGAAGAGACGGCCGAAGTTCTCGCCATTTCGCCTGCGACGGTTCAGCGAGAGTGGCGAGCGGCAAAAGCATGGCTCTATCGCGAGATTAAGGAAGGAGCGAGAGATGAAGCCTGATCGCTGGCAGCAGATAGATCAGATACTTCAAGCGGCGCTCGACCGTGACCCGCGGGAGCGCGAGGCCTTTCTCGACGAGGCATGCAAGGGCGATCCTTCGTTGCGCCGCGAGGTAGAGGCCTTGATCGATTCTTCTGAGAAGGCGGGAAGCTTTATTGAGTCTCCCGTCTTCGCACAGGCTCCTGATCTCCTGGCAACTGTTCACGGTGGAACTCTGATAGGAAGAGAGCTTGGGCCTTACAGGATCACCGCGGTGCTCGGGTCGGGCGGGATGGGTGACGTTTATCTAGCGCAGGACCGCCGTCTCGGCCGGAACGTGGCTCTGAAACTCCTGCCGGATTACTTCACCGCGGATGAACAGCGGCTTCGAAGATTTCAACAAGAGGCCCGCGCTGCCTCAGCCTTGAATCATCCGAACATCATCACGATCTTCGAAATTGGACAAGCAGATTCAATCCGTTTCCTGGCCACGGAGTACATCGATGGCGAAACAATTCGGCGGCGCCTGTCGAGCGCGACCCTCAGCGTGAGAGAGGCTCTCGAGATAACGATCCAGGCCGCAAATGCGCTCGAGGCCGCGCATCAGGCGGGGATAATTCATCGCGACATAAAACCCGAAAACATAATGCTGCGACGCGATGGTTTCGTTAAGGTCCTGGACTTCGGGCTAGCGAAGCTGTCCCAGAGTCATGATACGGACAACACTCAAGCGGCCACCATCGCGCAGGTTGATACTGATCCGGGAACGGTGCTTGGAACAGTGAATTATATGTCGCCCGAGCAAGCGCGCGGGTTGCCGCTGGACTCGCGGACCGATCTCTTCAGTCTTGGCGTTGTACTTTACGAAATGATCGCTGCCCGCCCGCCGTTTGAAGGCAAGACCGCGGGGGAATTGATTGCGCTGATAATTTCGAAGGAGCCGCCGCCGCTGGCGCGCTACTCGAATGATGTGCCAGAGGCCCTGCAGTGGATAGTCACAAAGGCTCTCACCAAAGAACGCGCTGACCGGTATCAAACGGCAAGAGACATGATGGTTGATCTCCGCCGGCTAAAACAGGAGCTAGAGTTTGAAGCCGCGCGCGCGCAAGTCATAACGCCCGATGTCGAGCATCCGAAGACGATTACTCGAACGCAAGCGGTCACCGACACCGGCGACCAGCCTGTGAAGGAGACCGGAGATGGCGTTGCGCTCACGACATCGAGCGCAGAGATCATCCTCAGCGAAATCAAACGCCACAAGAAAGGCGCCGCGCTCGCAGGGATCGCCTTGATGGCGGTCGTCGCTGGTATTGGCTTCTGGATATACAAACTCATCAATCGGCGCCCATCGCCTACGCCCTTCCAGACGATGCAGCTTGCTCCATTTACCACCACTGGCAAGGCATCAGAAGCTGCAATCTCGCCGGACGGCAAATACGTGGCATATGCCATGGAAGACGAGGGTCAGCAGAGTCTCTGGTTGAAACAGGCGGCGACCGGCAGCAATGTGCAATTGCTTCCTCCGGCGACAGGCCCGCGCTATCGCGGGCTGACTTTTTCACGCGATGGCGACTACCTCTATTACCTCAAACGAGACGGCGGCAACGCGCGCGCGGCGCTATATCAGATTCCCACGTTGGGTGGCGAGCCCCACAAGATTGTCGATGACGTCAGCACGGAGAGTACTCCCAGCATCGTTGCTTTCTCGCCCGACGGAAAACAGATTGCGCTTGTTCGTTCGGCCAGCATCACACGCTCGCTGCTGGTGATGAACGTCGATGCCAGCGGCGAGCGAAACCTTGTGACTAGCGAGCTAGCGAAGAACGGCGAGTTCGTTGCCGGCGCCGCCTGGTCGCCGGACAGCAAGACAATAGCTTGTGTGAAAGGGACCTTTGGGTTTAGTCGCTCGGTAACGCTGTTGGCTATCAACGTCTCGGACGGCGCGGAAAGTTCCTTTTCATCTGAACGCTGGGAGCGAGTGAACGCTTTCGGGTGGCTGCCAGACGGCAAGGGTATTTTGCTCTCGGCGGCTCGCGCGGCTGGCCCGTTGCAACTGTGGCATGTTTCTTATCCTGGCGGCGAGGTACACCGCATCACCAACGACTTGAACAACTACTTCGGGGTGAGCCTTACAACCGATGCTTCTACGCTGGTCACCGTGCAAAGGAACGCATCTTCGTACTTGTGGATCGCTCCGGGCGCGGAGCCGAGGCGCGCTCAACGAGTCACTGCCGAATCAAATGACTACGATCAGCTTTGCTGGATGCCTGACGGCCGAATCCTTTTTGTTTCGGCCGCGGTGGACAATTACGGAATTTGGAGCATCAAGCCGGACGGCTCCGGCAAGACACAATTGAACCAGAACGCGATGTTTCCGACGGTCTCGCTCGATGGACGTCAAATTTACTTTTCATCCGAGCAGGGAGCGGCCCGGCCCGGCCACACATTGTGGCGAATGGAGAGTGACGGCAGTCATCTCACACAGTTGCTTTCGGGAAGCGAAGTCGCGAGTTGTACCCCTGATGGTAAATGGGTTGTCTACTCTTCTCGCTTGGATCGTAATATGTTCCTTTGGAAACTGCCGACGGCCGGTGGTGAGCCGGTGCGCTTGACCGACAAGAATATTGCCGAGCGCCCAGTTGTTTCCCCTGACGGTGAATTCATTGCTTGCAACTACATGGCGCCGGAGCAAAACGGTCAATTCCGCGTTGCCTTTTTTCCGATCGCCGGCGGCGAGCCGGCCAGAATCTTCGACGTACCGAGCTTTGCTATTCGCGAATTGCGTTGGACGCCTGACAGCCGCGCCATTACCTACGTCGATACGCGCCGCGGCGTCTCAAACATCTGGGCGCAGCCGATCGATGGGGGACCGCCAAAACAGTTGACCGACTTTCAATCCGATTACATTTACTCGTGGGCCTGGTCGCTTGACGGGAAGCAGCTTGCAATCGCGCGCGGCCCGCAGACCTCGGACGTAGTGCTGATCCGCGATTTCAGATAACAGGAGGAAATGGGATGACTCGGAGGCTTCAGAACTCAATGATGGTGGTGCTTGCGCTCGGCTTGAGTCTTGGATCAGGCGTTTCAGGTATCGCCCAGACAAGGACCGTGGACGAACCGTTTGCCGCCGACTACTACTACAAGGCCAAATGGGGTTATGCCGACGAGTTCATTCGGCTGTTCATGAAGAACCACTACCCGATACTCAAGAAACAGATGGAGACCGGGCGCATACTCAGCGTGACGTGCGTGAAGCCGCGTTATCACGCGACCGAAGACGGGCGCTGGGATTATCGAGTGACGATCGTCTTCAGGAATATGGCTGCGGCATCGGATCAGGCGAGCGAGGAGCCGATCATCAAAAAGCTATATCCGGATCAGGAGACTTATAAACGCGAAGAGCAGCGGAGGTTCGAGATTCTGCTTGCGCACTGGGACACGCCGGTGGTCAGCGTCCCGCTCGACAAGTGATTGGCGGTTCCGCGTTCAAGGTTCAGAGTTCCCGGTTTTCTCTGCGAGCTTTGCGGTCCTTGGCGAGCTTTGCCCTAATGTATTTTCTCTTCCCGCACAAATTCCTTTAGCGCAAAGCTCGCCAAGGACCGCAAAGCTCGCAAACAGTTACCTTGAACCCACTCTCCTTCAACTGCGCATTTCATTGCGCGTCCTTTGTATGCACGTCGTCGATCCATCGGACCTCTTCGGGAGGCTCGACGGTCGGAATGTCGAGATTGACCACGATCGGTTCCTGCCCGCTTCTTACAAGCACGCATTCGAGCGACTCATCAGTGCTGGCGTTGATCTCCTGATGAGGAACAAACGGCGGCACGTAGATGAAGTCGCCCGGTCCCGCTTCGGCGGTGAATTCCAGTCGATCGCCCCACCGCATGCGGGCCTTGCCTTTGACGACATAGATTACGCTCTCGAGCTCGCCGTGATGATGCGCTCCCGTCTTAGCGTTGGGATGAATGCTTACAGTGCCGGCCCAGAGCGTGGAAGCGCCGGCTCGCGCATGAGTGATGGCAGCGGCTCGATTCATGCCCGGAGTCTGAGGAGTGTTGGTGTCGAGGTCTTCGGCATGAACGACGCGAACCCCGTGATGTTTCCAATCAGATTTGGTGATAGGTGTCTTCCCCCGGTTTCGTAAACTGCGGCTGATTATACGATGGTTTCCACGTACGTCAATCTCAACGGATCAAAGATCCTCTCCGCTTGGAGACTGCGGCGGCATGTAGGGGCGGCCCTCCGTGGGCCGCCCCTCTTGGCACGTGTGTGTGTCGTCGATTACCAAAGAGGGGCGGCCACGGAGGGCTGCCCTACATGGCGGCCGGGGCCTCTAAGCTCGGCTCAACCATAGGACTCTGGATGATCAACGTGGGCAGATGTTTCCGTACCAGGATCGCCAGGGCGCTTACACGAGACCGCTTATTCCAGGCGTAACGATCAAGTAGGATCGGCGACATGATAGGTCGGGAAGGGTGGCTTGCCCCCGCTGTTTTTCTTGGTGAGCTAATCGGGCGGGGGCAAGCCACCCTTCCCGACCTGAGATTCCTATGATCGTTCCTGTCCTTCGCGATGCTTCTCCACACAGAGTGGCCAGTTCCTCGGTGAGGCTTCGATGAGTCAGCGAAAATTCGGTTGGGGCCTGAAAAGGCTGCGCCGCGTCATTCGTGGTCTATTTCGGAGCGAGCGTTTACTAATGACTGGCCCACACGTTCCGCCGATGTTCCGCCGATCGCCGATTTGCTGCCAAGCGAAGACTCCAGGCTCAGCGTCGCATAAAGGTCATCACCGAACAGATCGGAGAACGCCTGGTATTCCTCAAGTGTGATTTCCTCGAGCGGCTTGCCCTGTTCGATCGCCCGCGTTACTACGCGCCCGACAAGCTCGTGAGCCTTTCGAAACTCGAGGCCTTTTCGCACAAGGTAGTCAGCCAGGTCCGTAGCGTTCAGATATCCAGTCGATGCGGCTTGCCTCGCAGCTTCAGTGTTCACCTTAACGTTTCGAAGCACAGTTGCCATAACCCTCAGCGAGCCGCTCAGCGTGTCGATGGTGTCGAACAGCGCTTCCTTGTCTTCCTGCATGTCCTTGTTGTAGGCCAGCGGCAGTCCCTTCATCGTCGCGAGCGTCGCGGCGTGATGGCCAAACACTCGACCGGCCTTCCCTCGAATCAACTCCAGCGAATCGGGATTCTTCTTCTGCGGCATCAACGACGACCCGGTCGAGACCGCATCTGAAAGCTCGATAAAGCCAAACTCGGCTGTCGAGTAGATGATCAGGTCTTCGGCAAGCCGGCTGAGATGGACCATTACGATCGCGGCAGCGCCGATGAACTCAATTACGAAATCACGATCGCTTACGGCGTCGACGCTGTTGTCGCACACTCCATCAAAGCCAAGTCGCCGCGCTATCAATTCGCGATCGAGCGGAAACCCCGTTCCGGCGAGAGCGCCCGCTCCTAACGGCAACTGATTCACTCGCTTCCTTATCTGTTCAAGACGTTCGCTGTCTCGTTTCATCATCTGGTAATAAGCGAGTAAGTAGTGCGCGAACAATATCGGCTGCGCGCGCTGCAGGTGAGTGTAGCCCGGAATCACACAACCGGAATTGTTTTCCGCCAGCTCGATCAATGCGCGCTGAAGGTCGCGAATCAATTCGCGGGATGCGCCTATTTCGGCGCGCAAGAACAGCCTCAGATCGGTCGCAACCTGATCGTTGCGGCTGCGGCCCGTGTGCAATTTGTAACCGGCATCGCCGATCGCGTCGACCAGCTCAGCCTCAACGAAGCTGTGCACATCTTCCGCATCGCCGCCGTCCTTAGAGCCCAGTAGGCGGCTCTTATCGGCGCGCGCACGGCTGAGAATCTCCTTGAGAGCCCAGGCAATCCTCCGCGCCTCTTCCTGACTGAGGATTCCAGCGGCGACGAGCGCTTCGGCGTGAGCGAGGCTTGCTTCGATGTCGGCTTCAATCAATCGCCGATCGAAAGAAAACGACGAGTTGAACCGTGCGAACTCGGCGTCGGCTTCACCCTTGAATCTTCCGCCCCAGAGTTTCATGTGTTGCAGAATACTATGGCAGACAGATCAGCGACAAAGGCGAGTAGTGTTGCGATTCTACGTTTCTTAATAACCTCCGCGTGCTTTGCGATCCTTTGCGCCTTTGCGCTGTGTATTGGGTCTTACTCCTTCAATACTCAGCGCAAAGGCGCAAAGGATCGCAAAGCACGCGAAGGACTGACCTCGATTACCGTTCAACAAAGCTGCAAAGGACGCCGATGACGCGAGGTCTGGCTGGCGGGCAACACTAATATGCCACTAGCCGATCACGAGTTTAATGGCGCGACTCTGAATCGACGTTTATTATTGTGGACTGAGATTGCAGCTGATTTGGTCCAATACACGTTTCAATCTTTGACACCGTTGGATTGGAAAGGGCTCGTTGAGAAAGAAACTATCGGCCCTCGCCGGAAAGGAATCAAATAGTTGTCCTCGGTAGGGTCTGTGCCTTTGTTACCTCAGGAGCCGGAATCAACAATAGGCTATTTCTTGCCACGTGCGCTTAAAGATCGGCGTGCCGCGCTCGTCGTCGCCCACCCCGGTCATGAACTGCGCATACACGGTTGGATGGTATTGGCGCACCCGGTCGTGTCCGTACTCACAGACGGCTCGGGCCGTTCCGGGCAATCGAGATTGGAATCTACGACGAGGCTCCTTGGTCAGTGTCGCGCCGAGCTGGGGCCGGTTTATGGACGCTTCAAAGACGTCGATATCTATACTGCGATTCTCGAGACCGACTTCGGGTTTTTCATAGACCTCGCGGAAGAGCTTGGCCAGGCATTCGCGCGCGACGGAGTTGAATACGTCGTTGGAGACGCAATCGAAGGCTACAACCCGATACATGATTTGTGTCGCAGCGTGATCAACGCTGCAGTGGAACTAACGAACACAAAGAGGACAAATCGAATCGCGAACTTTGACTTCCTGGTCATCGGCCCGCCCGATTTGAAATCAGATGAGCCTCGGGATGAGGAAATATGGTTGGGTCTGGACGGAGCCGCACTCGATCGAAAACTTGAGGCGGCCAAATCGTATCTGGAGCTCAGAGACGACGTCGCCAACATGATCGACGAAGCGGGAAGCGCTGCCTTTCGGTTCGAGGCTCTCCGGCCGGTCATCAGTGCTGTTGGCGAAGATAGTCTTGTTCAAGAGCCGCCCTTCTATGAGCGTTATGGAGAGAAGCAGGTGTCGGAAGGTTACTATCGACGCGTAATCCGGTACCGCGACCACATTTTGCCACTGGTCGAGGCGCTCCAGAATTACGCAAAGAGATAATCCAATGGGCGGCCTCACGGTACTGATTACCAATAACTCCCTCGCGAACCGCGCCGGATCTGAGTTGTACGTGCGAGACATTGCCGTCGCTCTGCTCAAGCGGGGTCACACCCCGGTCGCTTTCAGCACAGTGCTTGGAGATGTGGCGCGAGAACTGCGCGAAGCGACCATACCGGTGATAGACAGCCTTGATTCGCTGACGACACCGCCCGACATTATTCACGGACAACATCACGTCGAGACGATGATGGCGTTGCTTCACTTTCCGAGTACGCCTGCGATCTACTTTTGTCACGGATGGATCCCCTGGGAAGAAACTCCGCCTCGCTTCCCAAGGATCTTGAGGTATGTGGCGGTAGACTACACTTGTCGCGACCGGCTTGTTTTAGAGAATGCCATTCCGAAAGAGCGCGTCAACGTCCTGCTAAACTTCGTCGACCTTGAGCGGTTTAAGCCGCGCTCGCATCTTCCGTCGAGGCCGGCACGTGCTCTGATCTTCAGCAACAATGCAAATGAACAGACACATGTCAGAGCCGTGCGGGACGCATGCGAACGCGCCGGCATAGCACTCGACATAATGGGATTGAGTTCGAGCAACCCGATCGCGGAGCCGGAGAAGGTACTCGGTGATTATGACATCGTTTTCGCGAAAGCACGAGCGGCGCTCGAGGCAATGTCGGTTGGAGCGGCGGTTGTCTTATGCGACGCGCGCGGACTTGGGCCAATGGTAACGACGAGCGAGTTGGACCGGTTGCGGCCTCTGAATTTCGGAATACGAACGCTGAGTGAATCAATCAGCGTGGATGCGATTGCCAATGAGATCGCCAGATATGACGCCAATGATGCGGCTCTCGTATCGCAACGGATTCGGGCCACCGCCGGTCGCGATGCGGTGATTGATGAGCTATTGTCGCTTTACGAGAATGTGATTGAAGAACACGCTTCAGGCGGAAGTGATTGGGCCGCTGAATCTCGCGAGGCCGCCGGGTACTTGCGGTGGTTGGCTCGACGATTAAAAGAAAACGCCCGGCTGGAGGGTGAGCGGGATTGGATCGAAGCCGAACACAAAAAGTTGCAATCGCAGGTTGCCGCGCGCGAGCGGGTGACAGAGACTCTCAACAGTTGCCACGAAATCGAGATGGAGGACCTGTCGGTCGAGCTCGACTTGATTGAAGCCGAACACAAGTTGCTGCGCTCCCGACTCGAAGAGCAGGTTTCTGAAAGCAGACAGGAGGCGGTGGAGCTGTCCCAAGAGTTGGCCGTTAAGCGCGCTGAGCTAGCGAAGATTACCAACACTCTAGGTTGGCGATTGCTTTCTCGTTACGGCAAGTTAAAGTATCGGTTGCTGCTGCCTGCTTACAAACAACTCAAGCGATTGTTTCGGGTTAAAGCGTGACGCACTAAAGGGCGAACTCAATGCAAGAAATGAAGATTATCCATGCCGCGTGCCCGCACGATTGTCCGGATACTTGCGCGATGCTTGTTGAAGTTGAAGGGGGCCGCGCTACTAAAGTGTCGGGCGATCCCGATCATCCTCCTACCCAGGGGTTCCTGTGCACTAAAGTCGCTCGCTATCTCGAGCGCGTCTACAATCCGGATCGTCTGCTCTATCCGATGAGGCGAATCGGCGCTAAAGGCGAAGGCCGTTTCGAGCGCATCAGCTGGGACGAAGCTCTGGAGACAATCGTGAAGCGCTTTCAGCAAATCTCTGAATCAAGTGATGGACCTGAATCGATCCTTCCCTACAGTTACGGCGGGACGATGGGTATCGTCAATAATGGAAGCATGGATCGGCGATTCTTTCACCGGCTCGGCGCAAGCAAGCTCGCTCGCACGATTTGTTCGGCAGCCGGCGGCGAGGCGTTGAGGCTCACAGTGGGCGCCAAGATCGGAACGGATATGGAGAACTTCCACCGCGCGCGGCTGATCGTGCTGTGGGGAACGAACACGCTATCGTCGAACATTCACCTGTGGCCGCAGATCAAAGAAGCGCTGGCCAATGGCGCAAGGCTCATCGGAGTTGATCCCTATCGCAATCACACACACGACCACTGCCATCAGTTTATTCAAGTAAGGCCGGGCACCGATGCCGCTTTGGCGTTGGCGATGATGAACGTGATTATCAGCGAGGGACTCGAAGACCGAGACTACATCGATCGTTACACGCTCGGCTTCGACAAGCTGCGCGAGCGAGCCGCCGAATTCCCGCCGGCTCGCGCCGCACAAATATGCGGCGTGTCTGAAAAAGAGATAGAAAGTTTCGCGCGCGAATACGCGACAACCAGGCCCGCGGTGATCAGAGTTAACTACGGTCTGCAGCGACATGCGGGTGGCGGAATGGCGGTGCGCGCGGTGGCGTCACTACCCGCGGTCACAGGTTCGTGGCGTGATGCCGGCGGAGGCGTCTTGCTTTCCACCAGCGGAATGTTTGCGTTCGACCAGAACGTTCTCGAGAGGCCCGACCTGATTCCCGGTAATCCGCGAACGATCAATATGTCGCGACTAGGGGAAGCTCTCACCGAGGCTGATCCGGCCGTTCGAGCGATCTACGTTTATAACTCGAACCCAGCGGCGGTCGCGCCCGATCAATCGAAAGTCCTCACCGGCTTTCGGCGCGAGGATTTGTTCACCGTGGTTCACGACCAGTTTCAAACGGACACCGCTGACTACGCTGACATTTTGCTGCCCGCGACGACGCAGCTCGAGCATCGAGATATGGTTAAGCCGTATGGCCACTATTATCTAGTCTACAACGAGCCGGCGATTCCGCCGCTTGGGGAAGCAAAGCCTAACTGGGAAGTGTTTCACCTGCTTGCCAGGCGAATGGGGTTTGACGATGCGTGCTTCGGAGACACGGACGAAGACATCATCCGGCAAGCGATCGCGACCGACTACGCGCCGCTTCGCGGTATCACGTTTGATCAACTTAAACAGCAGGGATGGGCGCGATTGAACCTCCCGGAGACGTTCGCTCCGTTTGCTGACGGCCGGTTCCTGACGCCATCAGGGAAGTGTGAGTTCTTCTCCGAGACATTGGAGCAAGCAGGGCTCGATCCGCTTCCAGCGTTCATTCCACCTCGCGAGTCGCCCGACAGCGCGCCGGAACTGGCTGCTCGATTTCCGCTGCAGTTGATCAGCCCGCCCGCGAATTCGTTCCTGAATACTACGTTCTCGCACCTGAGCAGCTTCCTGAAGAGCGAGCGCGAGCCGTTCATCCAACTCAGCGCGAAAGACGCCGGGCATCGCGGAATCGATGATGGTGACACGGTGCGAGTGTGGAATGATCGAGGCGAATGCCGGCTTGTAGCTCGAATAACCGACCGAGTCAAACCCGGCGTTGCGGTAGCACTTTCGATCTGGTGGAACAAGCTGAGTCCCGGTCATGCCAACGTCAATCAACTCGTTTCGCAAGAGTTGACCGACATCGGCGCCGGCGCGACTTTCTTCGACAATCTGGTCGAAGTTGAAAGGCGATGACCGGCTTCTACTTTGCGCTCTTTGCGGTCCTTGCGTCTTTGCGCTGAGAATTCTCAGCGCGTCTTTGCGTTTAGAAGTTTCAGCGCAAAGACGCAAAGGACCGCAAGGCACGGCAAAGATGTAAGAACGCTTACTTGCCGAAAACCAATATCACAAAGCTGTTCGGCACTATGCCGGGCCGCGGGTTTGGGCGCTCCGGTGTAGGCGCGGGAGCAGGACCATATTGAGCGGCAGCCAGGAAAATATTATGCGTCTTCGGATCCACTGCCATTGTTCGGGCTCCGCGCTGCGTAGTTACGTTCTCAACGACTGAATACTTGTCCGCCGAATCCTGGTGAATCACGGTCAGCGTTCCTTCACCATTAGAGCTGAAAGCAAGATTAGTTTCGGGATCAAACCCCGCGGCATCCGGGCCGGTTCCGATTGGAAGATCGGCTACAACTTTGCCGGTCGTTGCGTCCAGCACCATCATCTTCTTGTTTCCGCACACCGAGAACAAACGCATTCGTTTGCGGTCAATCGCGAGGCCCGAGGGATCTTCACCCGGTTCTACCGGCCAATGCGCTTTCACCTCCAGCTTTTTGGAGTCAATTGCGACGATCTCGCTCTTGTTATCCAGATTGACGAAGACCATGCCTTTGCCGTCGGCGGCTGCAAACTCGGGATGTCCTCCGAGGTCGACCGGCGCGGCTGCTTCCCCGCTCCTGCCGTCGATAGCCGAGAAGCTGGAGCTGCCTCGGTTAAAAGCGAACACACGATGCGTCGCAGGATCGTAGATAATGCAATCCGGATTGGTGCCGACCTTTACTTTGGTGATCGTCTTGAGCGTCTTCGAATCAAATATCGTTACAGACCCGTCTCGTCCGTTGCTTGTGAATCCCCGGCCGAGGTCGTCGGCGATGGCGATGCCGTGAACACCAGTGGTGTCTGGAATCTCTCCTACAGTCTTGCCGGTGTCTGCGTCGAACACCATTACGCGCGTTCCTCGCGAGACGTAGAGCCGTCGCGCCGCGCCGTCAACGAACAAATAGTCCCAGCCGCCCTCGCCTCCAACTTCGATCTTCTTCAGCAGATGGTAACCTGCCTTAGCGGGCGCGTTTGTCTTTTGCGCGGCGGCGGTGTTGACAAAAGCTGTGGCGCAGATCACCGCCGGCAGCATGAATGAAAAAAACCTGGTTGCTGTATGTCGCATCTTTATTCCCTCTATCCGTCTATGTGTTCCACTGTTGATTAGGTTGAATCTATTAGCAGGTTCTATCGCCAGCGCCCAGCCCTTGTCAATGCGGGCGCCTGGTAGGTTACTCGAGGAGCTTTGCGGTACAGAGACCGCTCGGATAGACTTGCCGCGCGAGGTCGCGTTAGCGCAGCCTAAACGGTGCTCAGCAGATGACAACAACCAGCAAAGTACTGATCGTCGCGGGCACGTGTGTGTTGCTGGGTGCGTTCGCACTGGTTGGAGCGGGCGTCTACTGGTGGACTCACCATAGTCGTGAGCTTATTCAGGCCGGGAAGAACGCGCTCAGGGAAGGCTCGGTGTTCGGAAGCAAGACTGACAATCAGGGTTGTCTAGATGAGGCGCTTGCGCGTTACAGACAAAACCAGGGGTTTGCAGGCGGTATCTCAACCGGCCTGTTTCTGACAGGCTGCCTCGACGCAAGCCGTCCAACTCCGGGCTTCTGCGACGAGGTACCTAAACCAACTGAGTTCATCCGGGCTGCGCAATGGCAGATTAGAAAATGCGAAGAGGCCGGTCTGCCGGATCAGTATTGCCGACAGCTTTACGCTCAAGTGCAGCAGTTCTGCGAGCGAGCCCGGGTGAGAGGGAAGTGAAGGATGCCTGTCGACGGAATGAGGGTCGACAAAACACCTTACGGTTTCAGTTACAACAGATGCCTTATCAACGAGTGCCCGTATCAACCAGCCAGTCACTAGCATACAGCCGGCCACTCGCGAAGTGACCGGCCATTCCCTGCTATCGACTTGTCGACGCTAATCGGCGAAGGTCAGCCTAGCGAAGCATCAGAACAACACCGGGCTTGTTGATATTGACATCGATCTCGTGCTTGACCGGACCACGTCGAAACACACCTGCGAAGTAAAGCACGGCAAGTACGACGATCATCAGCAGGACGACGGCCAGTACCATCAATCCTCCGCTTCCACCGCCATCGGTGTGAACATGCTCCTCGATTATTCGTTCAGACATTTTCTGATCCTCCGTTTTGCGTTCGGTAATCTCCGACGACCCTAGTGGTCAGTCACGCTGATTTTGATGAACACCTGTAAGGGCGTCCCTCCGTGGGCGCGCCTCTTTGCAGCGCACGGTCAATCACCGATGAGGGGCGCCCACGGAGGGACGCCCTTACAGGTGTTCATCATCTTGAGCATGACTAAGTACTAAGTCAGCAACAACGGTGCCGTCTTGTAACGTGGGTCCAATCAGGAATTACCGGTTTAATTGAAAAGCGTGAGGGTGGTAACTGTCCGAGTTGAAAACACAAACAAGACGGGTTACAGACAGTCGAATATTGTGGAGCCGACGATCGAGCAGAATAGCAACGAAGCGGTCCAGTTGCGCCGATGAGATGGGCGCATGAATCAAATTCAATATCAGGTGTACGTGATAAAAGGTGACGCCTGAAGCGCCTGGAAATACCTGGTCTGAGATGATTCAGAACACTATGGGATTGATCGGATTAGCATTGCAGCCAGGTTCATTGCGACTTGGGCTCAAGCTTCTCGAGACGTTCTTCCATGTCTCGCTGGTATGCGTAGAGGTCGGAAACCTGCTCATGGAACAACGCCGCTTTGCGATCAGATCTTCTGAAGCCCTTTTCCATTTCCGCGCGCAGTTCGACTATTTGCAGTTGAACGGCTTCCCACAAGGGCCGAGTGTCGTAGAGCCGAGCCTCGACTGTTTTCTCGAGAGACTCAATTCGGGCGTCATGTTCTCGCAGCCGCTCGTGGAAGTCTCGAAGTAAAGCGCCGAAACTTTGAAGTCGCTCGCCGAAGCTTTGAAGTCGCTCGCCGAAACTTTCAACTCGCTCGTCAAACGTTCGAAACATTCCAAGCAGCTGTAATAGCAATTCGTGATTGTCCAGATTCTTCGTGGGTTCATCGTTACTCATAATTTCACTCCGATTTACCCAGGAAGGCCGATGCCGCCAGTCTAAGACAACAGTGACGCGCGAAGCAAGCTTCAAACCCGGAAGCCGCTGTAGTAGGATTACCCATTCGGTTAATCGATTCCACGTTCACTGAGGGTCCGGGGTAGCTATGGCTCAAACATTTATCCGCGACGTATCCAAACATGTAGGCGAGGAAATCACGATCAAGGGTTGGCTTTATAACTCTCGTTCAAGCGGCAAACTGATGTTCCCGCAAATCCGCGACGGGTCAGGAATTATTCAAGGCGTCGTCTTCAAGAAGAACGTTCCTGAGCAGGTATGGAGTGATTTCGAGAAACTCACTCAGGAGTCATCAATCATCGTGCGCGGCAGTGTTCGCGCCGACGAGAGAGCGCCCGGCGGCTTCGAACTCGACGTAGCGGGCGTCCAGGTGGTACAGATCGCCGAGCCGTTTCCGATTACCCCCAAAGAACACGGCGTTGAGTTCCTGATGGACAATCGTCATCTGTGGCTGCGCTCGAAGCGGCAACACGCGATTCTATCCATCAGAGCCGAAGTGATTCGCGCCGTTCGCGACTTCTTTGACTCGGATGGCTTCCTGCTGATGGATACGCCCATCTTCACGCCCGCGGCTTGCGAGGGAACGACCACGTTGTTCGAGGTCGACTACTTCGAGGATTCGAAGGCATATCTGACGCAATCGGGTCAGCTCTACAATGAAGCGAATGCCGCGGCGTTCGGTAAGGTTTATTGCTTCGGTCCGACGTTTCGAGCCGAGAAGTCAAAGACTCGCCGGCATCTCACGGAATTTTGGATGGTCGAGCCCGAGGTCGCCTACGCGGAGTTAGACGATGTTATGAACCTGGCTGAACGCTTCCTCACGTTCATTGTTCAGCGCGTGCTCGAGAATCGACGCAAGGAACTGGAGGAGTTGGAGCGCGACACCGCGGCGCTCGAGAAAATAGCGCCGCCGTTTCCCAGACTTCAGTACGACGACGCAGTGAAGATGCTTCAGGAGGCTCACGACAAAGGTGAGCTTGAAGCCCGATTCGAATGGGGCGGAGACTTCGGCGCGCCCGACGAGACTTATCTGTCCAAACAGTTTGATCGCCCGGTGATGGTGCATCGTTACCCGGCGGCGATGAAGGCCTTTTACATGCAGCCCGACCCCGAGCGCCCGGAGCTTGCCATGTGCGTGGACGTGCTGGCATCCGAGGGCTACGGGGAAGTCATCGGGGGAGGCCAGCGCGCGGCTGATCTTGAGTATTTGCTCAAGCAGATTCAAGCTCACGGCTTGCCCGAAGAGGCTTTTGATTGGTATCTCGACCTGCGTAAGTACGGAACATTCCCGCACGGTGGGTTCGGAATGGGCATCGAGCGGTGCGTCACATGGCTGTGTGGGATAGAACACATTCGCGAGACGATTCCATTCCCGAGGATGTTGTACAGGTTGAAGCCATAACTTACTTGTCAGGCGTATAGTTGAAAGAACTCAGTGCCCGAGTGAATCAACCCGCCGCTCTTAGGAGAATCGAAATTATGAATAGGCTGCAAGAGTTGGGGATTGCAATTGTGAGCCTGTTGCTTGCAATCAACCTGGCAAGCGCAAGCCTTATTGCCCAGACCAAACCTTCCGAACAGGGCTGGCACAGCATTGATATTAAGGGCATGGCCATAACTGTGAAGCCGTGCCAGGACTTCTATGGATACGCAAACGGCCAATGGCTCGAACACACCCCGATCCCGGCTGATCGCAGCTCCTGGGGGACAGGGAGCGAACTATACGAAAAGAACCTTGTCGTCCTGCATCAACTCCTCGAAGACGCCGCCAAAGACACCAAAGCCCCGAAGGGCAGCGTGACCCGCAAAGTCGGTGACTTCTATCGTGCCGGGATGGATGAAGCTCGAATCGAGGCGCACGGGATTGCACCACTCAACAAAGAGTTGGCTCGCATTGCCGCAATCAAAGATGTCACGAGTCTGCAGGATGAAATAGCCCATCTGCACCGGCTGACGATTTCTCCGGTCTATGGCTTCTTCGCTTATCAGGACTTCAAAAACAGCACGCGGATCATCGCCCAGCTCTATCAAGCGGGGCTGGGTCTCCCCGACCGCGACTACTACACAAATGAGGACGAAAAGGCTAAAGAGATTCGCAAGCAGTACGTAGAGCACGTTGCCAAAATGTTCGAGTTGCTTGGGGCAGCGCAGGCGGCGCGCGAGGCGAACGCGGTGTTGGCGCTGGAAACTCGGCTGGCGAAAGCATCGATGACACAGGTGGAGCAGCGTGACCCCAATGCTGTTTATCACAAGATGAGTCTTGCCGATTTGAACGCACTGACGCCGGGCTATTCCTGGGATCGCTACTTTGCGAGCATCGGCATTGCTGAGCCTGGTGACATCAACGTCGCGCAGCCGGAGTTTTTCAAAGAAGTTGGCAGGATGATGACGACCGTTCCGCTGAACGATTGGCAAACCTATTTGCGATGGCAGCTCATCAACGCAACGGCCGGCAAGCTCAGTTCGCCTTTTGTAAACGAGGATTTCCATTTCAATGGGACGATTCTCGGTGGCGCGAAAGAGCTGAGGCCTCGGTGGAAGCGAGTTCTGCAAGCCACGGACTCAGACCTGGGCGAAGCGCTGGGACAACTCTACGTCGCCAAAACATTTGGCCCCGCCGCAAAGGCTCAAGCGCAAACAATGGTTGCAAATCTCAAGGCCGCATTACGCGATCGCCTCTCTACTCTGGATTGGATAAGCGAAGACACTCGCAAACAAGCGTTGAGGAAACTCGACGCGATCGTGGTGAAGGTCGGCTATCCCGATAAGTGGCGTGATTACTCGGGGCTTGCGGTTGACGGCGGATCATATGCGCAGAACGACCTCCAGGCCAGCGAGTTTGAATTTGAGCGCAATCTGAAAAAGATCGGCAAGCCGGTCGATCGCGCCGAGTGGGGAATCACCACGCCGACGGTCGATGCGTATTACAATCCCAACTTCAACGAGATTGTCTTTCCCGCCGGCATTCTTCAACCGCCGTTCTTTGACCCGAAGGCGGACGACGCGATGAACTATGGGGCTATCGGCAGCATCATCGGTCACGAGTTGACTCACGGGTTTGACGATCAGGGCCGCCAGTTCGACGCCGATGGAAACTTGAAAAACTGGTGGACGTCGGAAGATGAGAAGAACTACAACGCTCGCGCCGCGCTGATAGACAAGCAATACAGCGACTACGTTCCCATCGAGAGCCTGCACGTAAACGGCAAGCTTACGATGGGCGAGAATATTGCCGATCTCGGGGGGCTGAAGATCGCCTATTTGGCCTTGCAGAAAGCGCTGGAGGGCAAGCCGCGTCCGGAAAAAATAGACGGCTTCACACCCGAGCAGCGTTTCTTTCTTGCCTTCGCGCAAGGCTGGCGACGCAATACCAGGCCGGAGATGGTGCGGCAGTTGATTGTGACGGATCCACATTCGCCTGCGCGATTCCGAGTGCTCGGTCCGATATCGAATATGCCGGAATTCCTAACGGCGTTTGGCTGCGAAGGCGACGATTCAATAGCAAGACCGGAGGCTCTGCGAGTCAAAATCTGGTGAAGTGAGTTCTGGGAGAGCAGGTGTTGCTGCCTGCCAGGGAAACCGTTGACTAGACCAAACAACGAGAACAAACGAATCACGGTGTTCGGCGGCTCGCGGTGTGGACCTGAAGCCGCCGAATACAAAGAAGCGCTTCAGCTCGGGCGGCTCCTGGTCGAGGCCGGCTTCGATGTTTGCTCAGGCGGCTACGCCGGTGTGATGGAAGCCATCAGCCGCGGCGCGCACGAAGCGGGCGGCCACGTTATCGGCGTAACGATGGACCAGTTCAAGGCCGCCCCGAATTCTTACCTGAAAAAAATCGAGCCCAGCGCCGACTTCTACGCGCGGCTTCAAAAACTGATTCTCGAATCGGTAGGATATATCGCACTGCGCGGCGGGATGGGAACTGTGACCGAGATCTCGCTGGTGTGGAACAAGCTCGCAATGAAAGTGCTTCCGCAGCGGCCTTTGATTCTGCTCGGCGAGTGCTGGCCGCGCGCGATCGAATGTCTGCGCGAGCACCTCGTCGTGTCCGATGCTGATATGACACATCTTTCATTCGCTGACACGGCAGAAGAAGCCATTTCCGTCCTGAAAGCGCGCATACGATAGGGTGTTCCGATAAGCGATTTCCGTCCTTTCTTGCAATTTTATTGCGACCAGTCATGGGTCTAGTTTTCCGCATCTCAGCTTGGTAACATTCGTACATAAGATTGAGTGGACGTGAGCAACGAACAAGGGTTATGGGTGAAGAGTTTGACTTGCTGAAGTAAAACGACCTCTCAGAAAAGCAGATCACATCCAGTAGTCCCAATCACGAAACTAAGAATAAAAACCGAACCGGTGCAACCGGCGGTGTATAACAGGAGTGTGAATGAACCTAAGGCGATTTCTTGTCCCAAGCTCAGAAACCGACTGCATAAAAAAGCGAACCGCAAAGAAACTAATTTCTGTTGTTCTTACCAGTCTGGCGATCCTCTCGGTTGTGCTCGACACCGCGGGCGATCTGCCCTCGACGCCTACTGCTGAAGCTCAATCCGGCGTCGTCTCAATTCCCCTTGGCCTGACTCGCTCGCGTGGCGCCTTTAGAAAAGCGATTTCGATTCTTACGGACGGCGCCGGTGCGAATCGGCATCTTGCGGATTACCTCGACGGTCTCACAAAACGGGTGAAGGGCGACGCCGTTAGCGCTGAAAGCACCTCAGGCGTGGCCACACTCAAACACGGCAGCGGCATCAGAGTCGGTGCAGTAGCGGCAAGGACTGAAAAAGCCGGAACCGCCGCGAGCATTCGACCGGAGACCGCGTCCGCGCAGCCGGCGGGTTCGCGCAGTACGGTTGCTTCGTCAACCGATTCCGGCAAACATCTCGCGGGGAATTCGCATTTGACGGTGGGCGATATGTCCTTTGATACGAACCCGGCTATCGAGCATTGGATGAGTTATTACACTTCCAGCCCCATCGGAAAGCGGACCATGAAAATCGGAATCGAGCGGAGCGACGCGTATCTCGAGATGGCGCGCGCGGAGTTTCGCAGCGCCGGCGTTCCCGAAGACCTGGTATGGCTCGCCTTTGTCGAGAGCGTCTGGAATCCCAGGGCAGTTTCGCCGGCAGCGGCTGGAGGGATTTGGCAGTTCATCCCCGCGACAGCGACAGACTACGGCCTCCGAGTAAAGACCGGAGACGACGAGCGCGCCGATCCCTTGAAACAGACCCGAGTCGCCGCGGTATATCTTCACGACCTGTACACGATTTTCGGCGACTGGGCCCTGGTGATGGCTGCTTACAATTCAGGTGAGCCTCGAGTTATGGGTGCTATCGTCAAGAACGGCCGCGCAAATTTCTGGGATCTCTACGAAAAGGAACTGCTTCCCAAGGAAACGCGAGATTACGTGCCGAAGATTCTCGCGGCCATCAAGGTCGCGAGCCAACGGGAAGGCGACGGCCCCGCGTCGCGAACCGCGCTCGAAACCTATTCTGGAAGTTAAGATCGCGATAGTCCGAACTCACTTATTGAGGCTGCGCCGCGCAGCCTCTTTTTTGTTTTTCGACGGAACGAATTGCGTCAGATTCAGCCGCTTGTCTTGCGGCTCGAACGACTGGATGGGACAATACAAACGACAAAGCATTAATGACATCAATCATCTTCTCGAGTGCGAATAGGCAACTAAAGGGTACTCTAAAACGCCGTCTGGTATGAGCAAGAAAGCCAAAATAATTGGAGTCCCAATGGACTTGGGCGCGGGCCGGCGCGGCGTTGATATGGGCCCGTCGGCGATTCGAATCGCCGGATTGAATTCCGCGGTTGCGTTGCTGGGATATGAGGTGACCGACGCCGGCAACGTCCACGTGCATCCGCCTGAAGCGGTCGAGGAGATGAATCCGCGCGCGCGCTACCTTCAACAGATAGCGGCTGCCGCCGAAGAGCTGGCCGTGATGACCGAAGCCGCTCTAGATGAGGGCTCGTTGCCGGTCGTACTGGGTGGGGATCATTCAATAGCAATCGGCAGCGTGGCGGGGCTTGCGTCTTACTATCGCAAGCGCAGTAAGAGAGTCGGCGTCATCTGGCTTGACGCGCACGCAGACTCCAACACACCTGAGACCTCGCCATCGGGTAACATTCACGGAATGCCGCTGGCTGCATTGCTGGGTCGCGGCGCGCGCGAGTTGACTCACGTAGCCGGATTCGCGCCAAAGGTTTTGCCTGAGAACACCGCGATCATCGGGGCTCGCAGCATAGACCCCGGAGAACGAGAGCTTCTGAAATCGCTAGGCATTCGCGTATTCACGATGAGTGAATTGGATGAACGCGGGATGCCCGACGTCGTGAATGAAGCGCTGGAGATTGCATTGCTGAACACGGCCGGTCTTCACGTCACAATGGACATGGATTTTATCGATCCATTCTATGCGCCGGGCGTTGGAACGCCCGAGCGTGGCGGCGCGACTTATCGCGAGGGACACTTTGCTATGGAGAAGATCGCCGATTCCGGGCGGGTGTTATCGGTCGAGCTTACCGAAGTCAATCCGGTTTTCGACACGGCCAACCAGACCGCGCTGTTGGCAGTCGAGCTCATCCTGTCGGCGCTGGGCAAGAAGATTTTGTAACGCACTGATCGATCGTTGAACGTCACGATGCCTGAGCAACCTTACGCGCACAATTTGGGCACCGGCTCGATCCAACGCAGCGCATTTGCGGCAGAGCGCGACAGACTCGCCATCGATTTGCAGGACAGGATCGAAAGGCTAAACGAGCAGGCTCGAATCTTCATTCCACTTATTGCGCTTTGTCTGATCTTTGCGATCCCGATCTGGTCGAAATCCCTTGTGAGATTTCTATTACTGCTTGTGAATCCATTCGTATTGCTGCCGCTGGCATTCTGCTTGATTCATCTATTGCTGGCGTGGCGCGGGATCGCCAAGGTGCGGGCAAGAATTCGGGATTTGGAGAAAAGCGTTATCACCCTGTAGTGGCGGCCCTCCGTGGCCGCCCTCTTGGGTTGCCAATGCATCGTTAGTGGTAAAAGGGGCGGCCACGGAGGCCGCCCTTACAGGTGCACGGATGTTTAACTAGCAAGTAATCGGAGCGAATCGATTTGGGAAAGAAACTTAGAATCGGTGTGATCTTCGGCGGGCGTTCGGGTGAGCACGAGGTCTCGTTGCGCTCGGCGGAATCCATAATAAATTCGATCGACGAATCCAAGTACGAAGTCGTGCCGATCGGCATCACCAGGGAAGGCCGATGGCTGACGTCGGGAAACGCAACCGCTTTGCTGCCTGCGGCAGTGATGGCCTCCGACAGTCAGGAACAGGTCGCCATAATCGGCGATCCGACCAGACAGGGACTCACGCGGCTTGACGAAGGACACCGTGCGATTTCGAGTGAGCCGCTGGACGTGGTCTTTCCGGTGCTCCATGGCACTTATGGCGAGGATGGGACGATTCAGGGTTTGCTGGAGATGGCTGGCGTCCCATACGTCGGATGTGGCGTGCTCGCGTCGTCGACAGGTATGGACAAGATAACGATGAAAGACCTGTTCCAGCAGGCGGGTCTCGCAATCATCGAGTACGAATGGTTCTTGCGCTCGTCGTGGAAAGAGAACCCGCAGGCAGTTGTGAAGCGGATCGTGCGCTCACTTGGCTTTCCAATGTTCGTCAAGCCCGCGAATCTCGGTTCATCAGTCGGCGTATCGAAAGCTACAAACAAGGAAGAGCTTCGCGACGCAATCGACGACGCTGCGCGATACGACCGGAAGATCGTCGTCGAACGCGCGGTGAATGGCCGTGAGATCGAAGTGAGTGTGTTGGGTAACGACGATCCGATTGCAAGTCTTCCCGGTGAGATCATAACCGGTCACGAGTTCTACGATTACGAGGACAAGTATGTCGACAATACGTCGAGAACTGAAGTTCCAGCGAAGCTTCCAAAGAAGACTATCGAACAAATCCAGCGCGCCGCGGTGACCGCCTTTCGAGCAATCGACGGCGCCGGGTTGGCACGCGTCGATTTCTTTGTTGAGCGCGGAACCAATCGCGTAATCATAAACGAGATAAACACAATGCCCGGATTCACTTCGATCAGCATGTATCCGAAGTTGTGGGAGGCTAGCGGTATTCCTTACCCGGAGTTGATTGACAGGTTGATTCAACTCGCGCTCGCGCGCCATCACGACAAGTCACGAAACCTGACGAGCTACTTGAAACGTGATGGGTGATCGGTGAGACGTGATCCGTGATTCGTAAGCGGACGGTAGTGGCTGTTAAGTCTCCAAATCACGGATCACGCATCACGGATCACGCATCACGCATCACGTCTCACGCATCACGCATCACGTCTCACGCATCACTCATCACTGGGGCAATATCCCGCACCACGAAAACCCCAACCTGGGAGTTTCGGCCCTCCTGTTTGGAAGCTCACTCGAATTCTCAACAATTAACTTTGGCGCGATGCTTGCTATTGCCTAGGCGTACCGTTTTGGCGGTTGCCAGTTGGTTTCTCTGGTGTGAGATGTTTTCGAACCAGGGTAAAGGGTGATCGGAGAACTTGCTGGTAAACGGTGGAGGGTATGTTGTTTACACTCTGATGGTCAGCACCCGGTGCGGATCACTTTCATTGAGTTTCTCCTTTTGGTTATGCCGCGTGAGCCAGCTGATTCGCGCGGCTCTTTTTTTAAGCGGAGCAATTCAGCGCGAGTTTATCGCGTCGATCATTTCCTTCACTGCGCGCTCCATTCCGACCAGCGCGGCTCGCGCGACAATGTTGTGTCCAATGTTGAACTCTTCGATTGGATTAATCTCGGCAATCGCGCGCACGTTTCGATAAGTCAATCCGTGTCCGGCCGCAACGCTCAAGCCTAGTTCTCCGGCCCGTTTTGCGCACACGGATATTCGCTCGATTTCGCCGCGGACCTGGCTTGGATCGTTGGCGATCGTTGGATCGGTCATCTCTGAATAACGCGACGTGCATATTTCGATTTGATGCGCACCCACTCGCTGAGACGCTTCGATTTGTGTGAGATCGGGATCCACGAAAATGCTCACCAGCACTCCTGCCGCCGAAAGTTTGTCAGAGGCTCGTCGAATCTCCGCCTCGTTCGCGAGCACGTCCAGGCCGCCTTCGGTAGTTAGTTCTTCGGCGCGCTCGGGGACCAGCGTCGCGGTATTTGGCCGAACCTCGGAGGCGATCTTCACCATCTCATCCGTGGCAGCCATCTCGAGATTCAAGTGAGTCTTTACGACGCCGCGCAGAAGCCGCACATCTTCATCCTGGATGTGCCGCCGGTCGCTACGAAGATGAACGGTGATTCCGCTTGCACCCGCCAGGTCGGCGAGCACGGCGGCGGCAATCACGCTCGGTTCCCAGGTTTTGCGCGCCTGTCGTATGGTTGCGATGTGATCGATGTTGACGTTGAGTCTGATCATCTTTGTTTTGTTGCTGCTCCCACGGGCTGCTGTGCATCGGACTCCTGTTGCGTACCTGAAGCATTGTATCGTCCGGCGAGGTCATTCAGCCTGATGCGAATCAAGTCGACAAACATGTCAATCGAGTCGCGCAAGTAGTTCCACTTGCTCTGCAGTTCGCCGCCTTCGCAATGGTCCCAGGCCACGGGTACCTCGAGAATTCGATTGCCATGTTTTTTGGCGATGTACAGCACTTCCGGATCGAAGCCGAAGCGATCAATGCGCTGGAGTCTGAAGACGGGCAGCGCCGGTTCGCGGCGAAAGGCTTTGAAACCGCACTGTGTGTCCATGAACTTCAAACCGGTTATGGCTCGCATGCAAAGATTGAAAATCATGCCGCCGAACTCGCGCATCCGCGGCTGATGCACGCCGATCAACTCGCGATTGAGCGCTCGAGAGCCGATGCTCACGTTTACCTGTCCTCCAGCGATGGGATTCAACAGCTTCGGCGCCTCGGTGATTGGAGAGGAGAAGTCGGCATCGCTGAACAGGACTATTTCGCCGGTCGCTTCCGCCAGACCGCGCTTTACACTGTAGCCTTTCCCACGGTTTGGTTTATTGATCAGCACGCGAAGGTCGTGACCCGCTTCGTGGAACTTCCCAATGTACTCCGATACGCGTGCGGCGGTTTCATCCGATGAGCCGTCATCTACTACGATGACTTCTGCGCGGTAGGGCTGACCGTGAAGAAAGCTCAGAACAGCGTCGAGACTTCGTCTGATGCGATTTACTTCGTTGTACGCGGGGATAACGATTGATAAGAAACAAGCCATAGGCGCCATAGACATCGTTGTGATGCCGAATCAAAGTCCTGAATATACCACACCGATATTCTGTTAGTCAGTGAGTTTCACGTGAGGGGGTTGCGCGTCAGATTTTCGCGCACGCACCCTCGTCAGAGACCGTGTGAAAAGTCTCGCGAATCCCACCAACGCCAGGAGACTGTGTGAAAAGTCCCGCGAATCCCACCAACGCAGAGACTGTGTGAAAAGTCCCGCGAATCCCACCAACGCAGTTGGTGGATTGTTCATACTCAGCCTACAAGGGAAGGCGACCCCCCTCTTTTGCTTCGTGTTTCCTTTCTCTCCGCGCGTCCCTCGCGCCGCGAGGGACGCGCGGAGAGAAAGGAAACACCGGAACGGTTCCGCACGACTTTGGTGTAGGTCAAATATGAACAATCCACCAACTGCGTTGGTGGGATTCGAGGACGAGTAGTTCGGCGAGGCGTTCTGTAGGCCGGGTATGAACGAACCACCAACGGCGTTGGTGGGATTTCACACGTTCTCGTTAGAGGTGGGTCCGTGATGTTTCGGCCTACGTGCTGGGAATCCGCGAATAAGAGCTGAGCCCTAGCGAAGCCTCCACTCTCACTCGGGCAATTGAAGCGTCACCTCGGCGCGATCCATCATGACTTCTCTGCCAAAGTCGGTGAGACTCACCGTTGGATATTGAGATCGACCCACGGCGATGCAGCCGGACTCAATGAGAGCCTTCGTGTACTCGGTTATCTCTTCTTGTGTCATTTCTTTAAGCAAGCCGTAGGTCGACAGTCTGTTCAGTTGATGCTCGATCACCTGTTTTGAACTCGAGCCGCGAAGCACCGCGGCAACCGTGCCTTTGCCAAATCTACCATTGAGCCTTGCGACGCAGCTCAATATTTTTCTCACTACAATGATCTCCGCGTGATTGAGGCTGCGTCCGCGAGTCGCCTCTGGCTCGACAGGTGCGACCGATGCGCTCGTGGCGCGATTTAGTTCCGCACGTTTCTTGAGTTCTTCGCGAAGATCATTACCGGTCGGCGCGTTATCGATGATGAATTCATCCATCCTGGTAGATACCGGAAGTCCCACCGGACGAGACGCCGCCGCGCCGATGCTCAAGGTTCCGGCTTTGGCGCGGCCGCCTTTAGAGCGGGGAAGGTCGACATATGGATGAGGTGCGCAAACCGAACACGTCTCGCACCGCTCGACTTTCTTGCGATCGCCAAAATAATCAAGGATGAATCGCCGCAGGCACGCTTTGTGATAGCAGTAATCGATCATCTTGCGAAGCTTCCATTGTTCGGCCGCGGCTCGCGCGGCTAGTTCCCTTGTATCGATGCGCAGAGTAGCGGCGGGCGGATCCTCGAGTAGCTTGATGCCCCGCCCTTGATATGCATTTCGGTAGGATATAACACCCCGTGTCGCAAGCCCTCGAATCGCTCTTCGCAATTGAACGTCGCCCATATCCAGCGTGCGGCCAATCGCGCCCAGATCCAGCTCGGTCTGTTCGCGTTCGTTCAGGTATCGATTGAACACCAGCTCGCGCAGCACCGCGCCTTCGGACGAGTCATCGGCTACTTGCCCGAGGGCGGCGTCCACCCGAGCCGTCAAACCTGCGATGATATTCTTGTCAGTCGTACGCCCGCGTTCGATGTGCCCGGCTTTTTCCAGCACCACCAGCGCGGAGTAGATCGACATATCGTTCTTCTCGCCGAGTCGCTGGGCAATCTCGCGAGCGGACATCTCGATCTTCTCCAGCCCGAAAGACGCGATCTCGTGATACACGCGGCGAATCAATTCGGGCGGAGGATGATTGCCTTCGATGAAAAACTGTTGTGTGCGGGTATCCGCGTAGTTGAATAACAACAGACATTCGGCGGGCAGTCCGTCTCGCCCGGCGCGACCGACTTCCTGATAGTAGGCTTCGATCGAGCCCGGCAGATGGTAATGGACGACGAAGCGAATATCGCGCTTGTCGATTCCCATACCGAATGCGTTTGTGGCGACGATCGCTTGCACGCGACCCTTCATGAAACTGTCTTGCGCTCGCGTTCTCTCGGCCTCGCCCATCCCGCCGTGATAGGGCTCAACACTGAGTCCCGCCATCTTGAGTTTGGCGGTAATCTGCTCGACGCCCTTGCGCGTTGCGGCGTAGACGATGCCGGTCCCGGTTGGCGTGTTCATCACTCGCTTTAAAGTTTCGAGTTTTTCCTTCTCAGTTGAAACGTGAATCACTCTCAACGCCAGGTTGGGCCGATCGAAACCTGCCACGAGAAAGCGAGGATTCGTCAGCCCCAGTTGTTCGCTTATGTCGGCTCTGACTTTCTGTGTTGCGGTTGCGGTGAGCGCGATTATTTGAGGATGGCCCACGCGCTCGACGGCTTCCTTTAGCCGTAGATAATCGGGCCTGAAGTCATGACCCCAGTGTGACTCGCCGAATCTCACTCAATCGTTTGTTGGTCTCGGCGTAACCGAGCGAGCTGTTAATAAATGTGGTTGGGATGTCTCGCGCGGCAAGCGCATCGACCTGGTCTTTCATCAGCGCGATGAGCGGGGAAACGACGAGAGTCACACCATCGAGCATCATTGCGGGCAACTGATAGCAAAGCGACTTACCGCCACCAGTCGGCATGACTACGACAGCGTGCTCGCCGGCCAGGACCGCCTCGATGACCTCGGCCTGGCCTTCGAGGAAACCGGAAAAGCCGAAATGTTTTTGAAGAGCCTCACGGGCTCTTTCGACACTGCTCAAAGCTGGAACTCCTCGAACTGGCTCGCATCGCGGTGGATATCTTAGGACGCTCGTGCCAACCAGACGATAACAGCGCAATGGAGCATTCTCAAATTGAACTCCAGAGCGTTGCACGATTCTCCGGCGCGCGTATAAGCTCAGCGCGAGAGCTGAGTGATTCTCTCAGCTCGAAGCCTCAGAGTTTCGATAACAATGGAGAGAACGGAATGAAGAAAGAGAGACGTCCTTTGAACTCCCGGCTCAGGTGTCTCGAGGCTCTACTCTTGATATTTGTTGTTGTGGGAGCATTCACCACCGGCGCTCTTGCGGATGGCAGTTCCTCCCCTAGGCAACAATGTTTGTCTGACGAACAGCTTGCGGAGCTGGAGCCCAATGGCGAAGCTGAGACGTGGGTCCTGAAACAGGTTGCCGCCGGAGAGATCGCCGACCTGGCGACGATATTTCCAAACGAAACAGATCGCATATTGAGCGCCGAATTCGTCGCTGCGTTGGTGACCAGCCCGATAAAAGCGGCAAAAGCGAGTCGCAATGGAGTGCAGATCAAGAGTGCAGTGATCACCGGGGCGCTTGATCTCAATAACGCTGTCATTGCCTATGACATTTCTTTTACGGATTGTTGCTTTGTTGATGAAGTCTATTGCCGCAAGAGCCGGTTTGAAAGAAGCCTGACTTTGAGTGGCTCCAATTTTGGGAGCGAAGTTGACTTTACTTCGGCCGAGATAGCGGGTGGCTTTCTCGCCGATGAAACTCAGTTCACGAACCCGGACGAGGAAGCGAATTTCGACAGAGTAAAAACAGTCGGCGATTTCGACATACGAAACGCGGTCTTTGCGGGGAAAGCGCTCTTCGGTAAGGCGGACGTATCGGGTGACTTCCACGCCGGCGGAGCGAAGTTCGCAAGCCCAGATCAGGAGGCTGTCTTCGACAGCATACGGGTTAAGGAGTATGCGTTTTTTCACGAGGCCGTCTTCAACGGCCCAACATCTTTTGCATATGCGAATATCGGGATGAACTTTGGTGTCAAAAACGCTCAATTCAACGACACGAAAAATGGAGCAGACTTCAGCAACATGAGAATCGGCCAAACTGTCGTATTCTCTGACGCCGTTCTTAGAGGGCCAATCAATCTGGAAGGGATTTCTTTCCAGCGCGTCGTTACCGACGATTGGGACAGGTTCTTCGAGATGGTCAATCGCTCGGCATACAGCCCCAGCGTTTACACCAATCTTGAGACGCTTTTTCGCAGAGAAGGGGATGCGAAAAAAGCGGACACGATTTACATTGAGCAAAAACGTAGAGAGCGCCGACAATTCTTGCGTGGATTCTCGTGGTTGTGGAACCTCGCGCAGGACTGGCTTGCCGGATACGGCCGTCACCTTGAGTGGGTGCTGCCGTGGAGCGCAATTTTAATCGTGATAGGCGCTCTGGTCTTTTGGCGCGAACGTGGCATGGAAACTCAAAGACCTGACGATGCCGAACGCCTCAAGAATCGTTACCACCCAGTGTGGTATAGCCTCGATCTTTTCTTACCGATTATCGATTTGGGAGAGACCAACGCCTGGGCTCCCAGAAAAGATCGCCGCGCAGCGCGGCTCTATATGCGGTTTCACATAATACTCGGGCACCTGCTCGTTCCAATCGGACTTGCTGCCTGGACGGGCATAATCAAATAGGCCGGCTCAAGTTGCAGGGCGAAGTCACTACGGTATAATTCTCACGTTTGACCTATCCTTAAGCGGGAGAAAATTATGGCGCAGCAAGAACTGGACAAAGCAGCAGTTGTCGCGTTGTTGAACAGAATCCTCGAAGACGAGTTAGCGGGCGTCGTTCGGTACACACATTATTCGCTGATGGTCTTCGGGCACAGCAGAATTCCGATAATATCCTGGCTTCGAGAGCAGGCCGCAACCGGACTCGCTCACGCTCACGCGGCGGGAGAGCTGGTGACACACTTCGGCGAGCATCCGTCGCTCAACATCGGACCGCTTCTGGAAACGCACAAGCACGAGATCAATGACATTATGCGCGAGTCGCTCGAGATTGAGATGGCGGCGACCGATCTGTACAGGGAGCTTCTGGAACTGGTGCGCGACCGCTCAGTGCTTTTGGAAGAGTATGCGCGCAGGATGATCGCCGAAGAAGAACTGCACTGCGGTGAAGTCAACAAGATGCTTCGCAGGCCAGGGGAGGTTGGAACGTTTCCCGCCCCATAGAGGTGTAAAGCGAGAAAAGCGATCGGCGATTGGTAATCGCAAGCACTTATCGTTAATCGAGTTTATCTCTCAGATCGAGGGCCGACTCATCGCGGTCCAAATCTTCCGTTCGAGAAACGATAACGCTCGTATTTGTGCGGGTGATAACTGAAGAATTAGAGTTGCCAGTCTCATGGTTGACAGGAAGAATCTCGCTTGATATCGTCGCGCCCATTAGCTAAGTGGGAATGGCTTAAGTTGGTAAGCAGTTCTATAACGCGCAACGGAATCACCCAAACGGCTCCTTATCAATCCGGCTCGTAGAACGGGCTTCACAGTTTCGTCCTAGTTCGGTAATCAGTGGTCACTTTTGGACGGTCCGCAAGGCTCAGAAGGTTGGGTCCTGGCTGGAGCACCCACGGCATGAACTGAACCATGTTCCGCGTTGGGTTCAACGCATTTTGAGAAGCGAGTGACAAACTCAAACCTGGTTTCAATTAGCTTTGTGCTGGCGCTTGCGCTTGCGGGCGTGACCGAGCAAGGCTCCTGTCAGACCAGGTCAAACTCACCAGCTCTAGTGAATAATCAGGGCAATAATCGGACGGGAATGTCTGTTACGCGTGGCGTCTGGGGCGGCGATCACATTCGCATAGAGGTCGAGGACGACAATGCATCGGTCGAGTATGACTGCGCGCACGGCGTGATTTCCGGACCTCTCAAGCTTGACGGCGAAGGCCACTTTCGCGCACGGGGAACTCATGTGCGCGAGCACGGCGGACCAATGCGAGACAACGAGACGCCTCCCAATCATCCGGCAGACTACTCAGGCAGTATCGATGGCGACCGAATGACGCTCACGGTCACGCTTACAGATTCGTCCGAGAGCGTCGGCAGATTTACACTCGTGCGGGGCAGCGACGGAAATCTCGTGAAGTGTCGCTGAACGACGCACACCGAAGCTGAGCCATTAGACCGCATTTCGAATGGCCCACATCAATTACGAACTGCTTTCTGATTCAACAAGAGGTCGATGATGACTAAAACGGATCGAGCTACCAAATCGCCTAATCTCAGAGTCCCACTCAGTCTCGGTTGTCTGGTTGCGCTGCTTCTGTTCGCGAGCGACATCTCCTGGTCTCGTTCCGACAACCGCGGGCGGATACCCAACGTGGTGAAGAAGACCGAGCGTGAACCGGAAAGACCCCTGGTGTTTAGTGCGGAGCTCAGATCTCCCAAGGGCGCGACCGCACCGCCGCAAGATCCGGTTGACGAGTCAGCAGAGGCTTCAACGTACGATATCGCCGCGGTCAACGCCGCCTCGTTTGACGGCGATGTTCGCGACTTGACGCCGGTGCCCACGAATCTTGACCAGAGATCGATTGACTATGAAAGCAGATTGCAGGAATTAGAGACTCCAGTCGGCGGCATGGAGAAGGCTTCACGTTCGCACGAGCCCGGGTTGCCTATGATTATGGCGCCCGCTCCTGCGCCGATCAGAAGCTTTAACGGTCTGAGCAGGACTGAACCTGTGACCGGCGGGCAGGCTGGAGCCGGCACGCCTCCGGATACAAACGGGGACGTGGGTCCGAACCATTTCATCATCTCGGTCAATGATGCGTACGGAATATACGACAAGGCCACCGGCGCCCGGTTGGCGGCGTTCACCGAAAACTCGCTCTTCTCCAGCGGAAGCCGGCCCGGCGGCGGCACCGGCACGGGTACTCTTTGTGACACAAACACATTTGGTGATCCGGTTGTCATTTATGACCAAACAGCAGATCGCTGGATCCTCACGAACCTGGCATTCGTCCTCAACACCACGACAGGACTCTGGGTGCCGCCGGTCTACCAGTGCTTCGCCGCTTCGAAAACGGGCGATCCGGTGATGGGGGGCTGGTGGGTATATGCGGTGCGGATTGATACCGGTGGCGCCGGACTTCCTCCGGTGGGAACACTCGACGATTACCCGAAGTTCGGCAATTGGAACGACGGCTGCCTCTACATGGGCGCAAACGCATTCAACAGCAGTGGCAATTCCAGCGGCGCGATCTTTGGTTCATTCAACAAGAACGATATGTACAACGGCTTGACGCTTCGAGGCTCGCTCGGCATTAGCAATGCCATTGGAACCTCACTATTCCCGTCGAATCTGTTGGGCCGGGCTCCAAATCAAATGCCACCCTCGGGAACGCCGGATTTCTTTGTGCGCAACGCTTCGACGACGAGTTTCCAGGTAAGGAGATTTACTCCCGGCGCGAATTGCGGCGGGGGAGGCACGCTTTCGGCGGCAACAACCGTAAGCCACGCTTCGGGTCCAACGCCCGGAACAAATATAGCTCTTCAGCCGAACGATACTCCCGCGGCGAACACACATGCGCTCGATAGTCTGGGCGATCGCATAATGCAGAAGGTCCAATATCGCAAAGTTGGAAGCGCGGAGTCCGTGTGGGTTGTCCATACGGTTCGACCGGCGGGTGCAGCTACCGCGCCGCAGTGGGCGCAGATTGATGTGTCCGGCGGCACTATAGCAACGACTCCCGTGCAGCAACAGATTTACCAGCCTGATACGACTCTGTTCAGATGGATGGGTGGTCTTGCCACTGACACCGCCGGGAACATGGCTCTCGGTTACAGCACGTCAAATGGAACAGCTCCGAACTTCCCGAGCATTGCCTACTCCGGCCGTCTTGCTTCAGACCCGCTCGGTACGCTGCCCCAAACTGAGCGGCAACTCATCGCCGGCGGAGGATCGCAAATCTTCAACTGCGGCGGCGGACCCTGTCATCGATGGGGCGACTACAGCTCGATGAGCATTGATGTGGATGACTGCACGTTCTGGTACACCACCGAGTACTACGATACTCAGGCAAATGGAAACACCGGCAACTGGCACACGCGCATCGGCTCCTTCAAGTACCCGTCGTGCGTTCCGGTCACTCCGGTTATTACCTGTCCGCCGAATATCACGGTCGGAAACGATCCGAATTCCTGCGGCGCGGTGGTGAACTTCACTGGCGCGAACGCCGCCACGGCTACGGGCAACCCGACGCCGACGATAACCTATTCCCCCGCGTCTGGCAGTTTTTTCCCAATCGGCACTACCAACGTGACGGCGACGGCTACCAATAGCCTGGGGTCCGCGTCGTGTACCTTCACGGTGACGGTTAACGACAATCAAAACCCGACTATCGCTTGTCCGGCGAATGTTACAGTGCCGAACGATGCCGGTCAGTGTGGAGCGGTCGTTACATTCGCTGCGACTCCAAGCGACAACTGTCCGGGCGCTACCACAACCTGCGCTCCGGCAAGCGGGACTTCATTCTCGATAGGCACAACAACCGTCACCTGTCACGCCACCGATGCAAGCGGCAACACGTCGGCCAACTGCTCGTTCACCGTGACGGTCAATGATGCGGAGAATCCAACGATTACCTGCCCGGCAAATATAGTCAGGTCGACGGACCCGGGTCTCTGCACGGCAGTAGTAACCTTTATTGTGACTGCGAGCGACAACTGCCCAGGCGTGACGGTCGTCAGTAGTCCACCTTCCGGTTCGGTATTTCCGAAGGGCACCACGACGGTAATGAATACCGCAACCGATGCGTCGGGCAATACCGCAACCTGTTCATTCACCATAACAATCAACGACACGGAGCCCCCGTCCGTAACAGCGATCACAGTAGCTACGTCGTCGCTCTCGCCACCGGATCATAACCTCATCAACGTAGGTCTGGCGGGCGGCAGCTTTAGCGATAACTGTCCCGGGGCCACAAGGCAAGTCCTGGTTTTCGGCGACGAAGACGACGAAGCCGAGACCGGCGACGGCAATTTCTCGCCAGATGCCAGGGACCTGAACATCGGTACTCTGAGGCTGCGGTCCGAGCGCATCGGAGAGGCCGACGGAAGGGTCTACCTGATCGTCGTCAAGGTGACTGACACATCAGGGAACATGTCGTTCACCTGCGCGACCGTGGTTGTGCCGAAGAGCCAGAGCAAGGGAGATAAGAACTCCGTGGATGCGCAAGCGGCGGCCGCCAAAGCGTATGCCTTGTCACACAATGGGTCACCACCGCCCGGTTACTTTGTGATCGGAGATGGTCCGGTTGTGGGTCCGAAACAGTAGCTTCAGGTCGTAGCTGTTGAATGAGGGCTCTCGGCGTCGCGGTCGAGAGTCCTCATTCGTTTCATGGGGAACTCTACCCGAGCCACTGGCACATTCGCGGCGCTTCTACTTCTTCAGTCCAATCCCGAGGAATAGAATCGGCCTGAAGATCTTCCACCAATCAGTTATCGCACGCATCTTGGTGTAGGCAATCCCGTCAGTCTTGGGATACTCGATGGTGACAGGGACCTCTACGACTTTGTGTCCCAATCGCAGAGCCTTGAATAGCAGGTAGGGCTCGAGCTCGTAACGATCGAGCCAGTCTTGCCAGAGATTGATCCGCCTGTCCTCGAACAGTGAGACTTTGATTGCGCGAAAGCCGCTCGAGGCATCCGTTACCCGGTGCCCGCAGAAGAGGGAAAACAAAAACGTGTAGCCCCGCGTTCCGATCTTGCGACGCAAAGGCATCCGCAGATACTCGCCGCCGTCGAGGTATCGCGATCCTTGAGCCAGTTCGGCTTCGCCTTTGATTATGGGGTCGAGGAGCCGCGGTATTTGCTCGGGTGGAGTCTTGCCGCCGCCTGATACGATTACTACGATGTCGTAGCCGGCTTCAATGGCATGGTCGATGCCGCTGCGAATCGCCGCACCGACACCGCGATTCGCGCCGCTGCGGATTACCGTTGCTCCAGCGCTCTGTGCGTGATCCGCGGTGTCATCGGTTGAGCCGTCGTCCACCACGACAGTCGTTTCGACAAAGTCTCCCGGAACGGCCTGAACGACGCGGGCAATCCGCTCGCCTTCGTTCCACGCCGGCGCGACGCACAGGACGCGCGGCTGCTTGAGAGGGTAAGCCCCGACGGTGGCTATAGTTTGTTTTTGCTTTCGATCAACCATTGGCTTTGCGTTCTTTTTGCGTTCTTTGCGGTTCTTTGCGAGCTTCGCGCGAAGAATTGCCTTTTCCGCAAAGCTCGCAAAGAACCGCAAAGAACGCAAACAATCTATCCCATTGTTTCAACGAGCCATTCGTAAGTTCTGCGAAGACCCTGTTCGATCGTGAACGTCGGGGTCCATCGAAGCTCGCGGCGAATCTTCTCGATGTTCACCACGCGACGACGTATGTTATCGATGTCCCGCCGATCGATGTAAATCGGTTCGGTCTTCGCTCCGGTTATGTCGATTATGATCCGCGCGAGTTGGTTCACTGTAACTTCGCGGCCGGTGCCTACATTGTAAACCTGACCATCGGCCTTCGGATTGACGCCTGCCAGAAGCGTGGCTTCAACCACATCATCGATGTAGGTGAAATCACGAGTTTGCTCGCCATCTCCGTGAATGCGCGGCGACTCACCTTTCATCGCGGACTCAAAGAACTTCGATACGACGCCGCAGTAAGGATTGTCGGGACGTTGGGCCGTCCCGTACACATTTGAATAACGAACGACTGCCGACGACAGGCCGTAGCTTTCATAAAACGCCTTGCAGTAGTTCTCACCCGCGAACTTCGACACAGCATAGGGGCTCAGCATGTTTGTTGCGTCGTCCTCATTGATCGGAAGATACCGCGGGTTGCCGTAAACGGAAGTGGACGACGAGTAAACAACTCGTGGAATCCCGAGCTCGCGAGCCGCCAACAAGATGTTCAATGTGCCGCCGATATTTACTTCGTAGTCTTCGCGTGGGTTTCTGGTTGAGACGATGATGTTGCGAGCGGCAAGATGAAAGACAAGGCTCGAGTCCTTGATCACATCGCGGACCAGTTCGAAATCGGTAATACTTCCGCGCACGACTTCAAGATTTGGCGCGCCGGCTGGCAGGTTGTGATCATCGCCGGTGTAGAAATCGTCGAGCACTGTGACGACTGCCTTCTCGGCCAACAATCTCCGAACGACATTTGATCCGACGAAACCCGCTCCGCCGGTCACGATTATTCTTTGACCGGCGAAATTCTCAGAATAGCTCATCAATTGCTCCGTGTTTCGACGCCTCCTAACCAAGCGCAGGCCGCGCATAAGGTGCGTCGTAAAAATCAACCGCAAGCGTCGGGGCTGTGAACAGAGAGGGAAGGATACCAAACGGTGATACGAAACGGGAATTGGAAATTGAAATGGAATTGAATCCAGCGAACACCGGTCAACAGCCGCGTGATATAATCGCGACGTGAATCAGCGGGCCGGTATTTACATTCACATCCCTTTTTGCGAACGCAAGTGCACCTACTGCAACTTCGACACTACTGACTTTTCCGGAGATCTGGCCAAGCGCTACATTCCAGCCGTCGTTCGCGAAATTGCTTACTGGGGAGAGTCGCTCACCGGACCGAATGCTCAGCGGCTACAGGTTGACTCGATATTCTTTGGCGGCGGAACACCTTCAATAGTAGAGCCATTCCAATTGGCGACCCTCGTCGCAGCTTGCCGTGAGGCATTTGATGTAGATTCCGAATCAGAGGTCACAATTGAAATCAATCCGGCATCGTTCTCCAGACAGAAAGTAGACGGGTGGCTGAGCGCCGGAATCAATCGCGCAAGCGTTGGCGTGCAGTCGTTCATCGATCATGAGCTTGTTTCGCTTAGCCGAACTCATACGGTCGCCGACGCGCGGCGCACGCTGGACTTGCTCCGCGACGCCGGCTTCAAGAACATTAGTCTCGACTTGATTGCCGGGCTTCCTGACCAAAGCCTCGAGGATTGGAAATTCAATCTTCGCGAAGCGCTGTCGATTCTGCCTGAACATTTATCGCTATATTTGCTCGAGCTCAAAGAGGGCACTCAGCTCTACGGTCAGATCAAACGCGGGTTGCGTCCACGGCCAGACGATGACTCGACTGCCGAGATGTATCGAATGATCTGCGAGGCTACCGGGAAAGCCGGGTACGATCACTATGAGATCTCGAACTTCGCTCATGCAGCCGACGGCAACGAGGTTAGCTCGCTCAGGTCGAAACATAATTTGAAATATTGGACAGGCGCGCCATTCTATGGAGTAGGGTGCGGCGCGCATTCCTACGATGGGCGCTCGCGATGGGTCAACGCTTTGAAGACCGAGGCCTACATCGAAAGCGTCGCAAAAAATGGACATGCCATTGCCGAGAGGCTCGATCTTAGTGAACGGGATCGCGCTGCCGAAGCGTTGTTCATGGGACTTCGATTGAAAGAAGGAATCAACCTGGACGAGTTTCATTCGGAGTACGGTGTTGATGTGATTGAACGTTTCAGTGCCGACCTGCCGAGACTCGCGGACGCCGGACTGATCGAAAGAAATGGCGGCCGTCTGACGCTGACGCCCGCCGGGCGGTTGCTTTCTAACGAAGTCTTCGTATCATTTGTCTGAGAGTTCTAGTAAACTAGCAAGCGCGCAAGCCGAGACGAGTCGGGAACCTTTGGCAATCGTTGGCGCCGGTCAGTTGCGCCGCTCATTTGGAGGATCCCATATGTCGCTCAAGTTGAAAGCGGAAGCACTCGCGGTTCTCTGGGTTGTCGTGTTTCTAACAGTGACCGTTGATGGGCAAAGCGGGCGGAATCGGGGCCAGGCAAAGCCACAGACTCATCACGACGACAAAGACACAATCCGTTTGCGTGTCGAAGAAGTTTTGCTTCCGGTGAGCGTTCACAGCGATCTCGGTAAGCTTCCACCAAACCTTCAAAAGACTGACTTCATTCTCACCGAGGACGGAAAGAAACAAGTCATTAACTCGGTCATGCACACTTCCGCGAATATTCTCTTTGTGCTCGATGCCGGCGGCGACAGCACGCTCAAGAATCTGAATCTGAATCGCGATCTCGCGTTGAAAATGGTTGATTCGATGGGACCGGAGGACAAAGCGGCAGTGATCACTTACTCCGATCAAGTCAACCTGCTTTCACAATGGACGGGCGATAAAGCGGCGCTGCATCGTGCACTCCAGTGGGACTTCAAGCCGGGTATTAGATCGGACTTTTATCAGAGCCTGCTCTACGCGGCCGACGAGGTCCTTCCGAGAGTCAGCGGGCTACGCAGTGTTGTGGTGATATCTGACGGCGTGGACTCGTTCAATGAACTGGATTTTGAGAAGGTGCTGACCGCGCTTCATCGCGCGCGGGCGACCGCTTACGTTATCAGTCAGAACGAAATCCTCTTGCGCGAGCTTAAGCCGCGCGCGTTCAACCCGCTGTCTTCTTACGAGATGCTCGATCCCGTTGCTCGTAAACGAATCTGGGCGCTGCGAGCTTACTACAAGCAACTCGAAGCTGCGGAGATCACTCTAAAGGGCCTCGCGGAGGAAACCGGAGGCGCGGTTTGGAATTCCGGCACCCGCGAGGAGTTTGCGAAGCTCAGCCCCCAGATCGTCACCGAGATCGGAACCGAGTATTTGTTCGCCTACTCGACCGAGCGAGCGCGTGATGACACGAAGTTTCACGCGATCAACGTCTACCCGACCCGACCCGGGCTTCAGGTGCGCTCGCGGCGAGGAATCTACGCGAACACAACTGCAAATCGCGAAGCCTGGAACGTCGAGCGAGCGGAATCCGAGGTTGCCCTGGTGACTCCACGCAGACGTTCGGAGCAGCGATCCCGCTTGTAGCCAACCTCATTTGCCGTTCTCCTCGCGAGGCTGTGAGTCGACGCGCCAGACTAATCCACCAGGCGATAAAAATTTGCGTCCTATTAGGAATGGGACACGACCCGAAAGTCGCAATTCTTGAGTAGCCTTTTTTTCTCTGATATACTGCGTGCGTGGATCAGCGGACCAGCAGACCACACATGCCGGCGTGAAGGTCCAGAGTTGGAAGCGGGTAACCGTAAAGAATGATCGATCTGGAAATCTACACCGATAAGATAGCCGAGAGCGGCCGGCGGCTGATTCGCAAAGCCTACGAAGAGGCGCGCGCCAGGGACCACAATCAGCTCGCGCCCGAACACCTTTTCATCTCAATTGCTGAAGTTGAGCGGCCGTTCTTCAACGAAGTGATGCAGAGCCTCAACCTCGATCCGCAAGTAGTCATTCAGGCGCTCGAGACCAAACTCGATCAACGCGACTACCTCGGACGCGGAATGAAGATCTCCGAGCCGTTGAGAACTTTGTTGTCGAATGCGCTCAAGCATTCGCGAGAACAAGGGCGCCGGCTCATCGAAGCGACCGATCTCTTCTACGCGCTATTCGGAGACACGCATAGCTATCCGGTTGAGCTTCTGAGGCGGCTCGGCGCCGACCGCGAAATGGTGATGCAGAAGATCGCCACGCGAGTGCGCAGCCACGAAGAGAAGGAAGAGAAGTACCGCCGGCGCTATGAGCTTCCGCCTTATCTCAAGCACTTCGGCGTCAGCCTCAACAAGCTGGCTCGCCAGGATAAGCTCCCGCCCGTGATCGGAAGAAACGAAGAGATCAGACAGATAATCGAAATATTGTGCCATAGGGAGCGCGCGAACTCGCCGATGCTCGTCGGGGAAGCCGGCGTCGGCAAGACGGCGGTTGTCGAAGGCCTGGCGCGCAAGATCGAGCTCGAGCCGGAAATACTCCCGCAGCGATTGCGCAGCTCGCACATTGTTCAGCTTCAGATGTCGGGCATTGTCGCGGGCACGATGCTTCGAGGCATGTTTGAAGAGCGCATTCAGGGCATCATCAGCGAAGTCAAAGAGCGCGATAACCTGATCCTGTTTATCGATGAGGCCCACACGATTATTGGCGCAGGATCGGCTCTGGGAGCCAGTTCCGACGCAGCCAACATGTTCAAATCCGCGCTGGCTCGCGGCGAGATTCGAATCATCGGCGCCACTACGATGACTGAATATAAGGAGTACATCTCGGACGACGAGGCGCTTGCGCGCAGGTTCAGACTCGTTAAGGTCGACGAGCCTTCGGTTGAAGATACGCGCAAGATCATCGCCGGCGTCCGGCCGCGACTCGAACGGAATTACTCGGTGACGATTTCCGATGAAGCGATTGAGACAGCCCTCGAGATGGCGCCGCGTTACGATCGCAACTTACATTTGCCGGATAAGGTGATCGGCTGGCTCGATACCGCTTCGGTGAAAGTCGAGATCAGCCAACCCGAGTTATCGGAGGTTCGGTCCGAACACATCATCGACGTGATCAGCCAGGAGTCGCACATTCCCCGCGACATGATCTTCCGGGATACCAACGACCGCTTTCTTCATATGGAGACGTCGCTGTCGGCGCGGGTCATCGGACAAAAAGAAGCTGTCAAAGCAGTTGCGCAGCGACTTCGGCTAAACAAGGGTCCGCTCAAAGAGAATTTCTATAAACCCGATGGAGTGTTGTTGTTCCTTGGCCCGACCGGCGTTGGCAAGACCGAGTTGGCGAAAGCGGTAGCCGAATTCATGTTCGGCGACGACGACAAGATGGTCCGCATCGACATGTCAGAGTATCAGGATGGGACCATCGCGATCGAAAAGCTGATCGGTATGCCGCGAGGAATCGTAGGCAGCGAAAGAGGCGGCATATTAACTGAGCGGCTTCGCGACAATCCCTACACGGTATTGCTACTCGACGAGGTTGAAAAAGCGTCGTCATATCTTCTCAATCTGTTCCTGCAGGCATTCGATGAAGGCTGGATTACGGATGGTCGCGGCAAGAAGGTATACCTCTCGGATGCGATCGTCATCATGACTTCGAATCTCGGGTCGGACAGCTTCAAGAAGTATATGAAGCCGCTCGGATTCGGGACCAAGACGCTGGCCGACGTCAAACAGATCGAGAGAGAAGTGATCAAGGCGGCGGAAGAGCGTTTCTCGCCGGAGTTTCGCAACCGTATAGATGAAATAGTGGTCTTCTCGCCACTGACACAGGATGAAGTAAAACTGATCGCTGACCTGTATGTCGGGATCATCAAGCGCCAGATGAAGCGGCAAGGCAAGGAGCTTGTTGTAAGCGATGCCGCCGTTGTGTACCTGGTTGAGAAAGGCTTCAGCCCAACATACGGCGCGCGTTTCCTCAAGCGAACGATCGACGAAATTCTAAAGTTGCCGGTTACGACGCGATGGAAAGAGGCGGAGAGATTTGATGTCGACGTCGAGAACGGCGAGTTGAAGATAAACGCCAGTTAACAGAGCGCCCCAGCCCGCGCGAGGTCTTGTTCGTAGTAGTAATCAACCCCTCCGTTCGACCGAATCCTGGAACAGTGCAGTATGGAGAACTGCAAGTGAGCGCTACTAACGCGCGTTTCTTTTGCCGCGTCACCAGCCGGCCTTGGAAAAAACATCCCCTCGGAGAAAAACCGGTAGCGATGTATTAGCGTGGCCCGCAAGGCAGTCTCTCTGCGTCCTCGGCGCGCTCCGCGGTTTTCTTAGTCAGTGCTGGAATCAACCGCAGAGCAACTGTGTTGAAAGTCAAGCGTTGAGCAACGTAAAAGTGCGCCAGGTCGCTTGCTGTTTGATAATCGCATTGAGAATGACGAGCAGCTTACGCATGCAAGCTGTTAGGGCGACTTTCTTCGG